>ERZ773100.181-NODE-181-length-37931-cov-4.853522_pt1 | contig 37931 bp, 41 predicted proteins | sample MGYA00511119_ERZ773100 | MGnify/ENA primary metagenome ERZ773100 (study PRJEB29015, sample SAMEA2738000) | human oral metagenome | biome: human oral; feature: human-associated habitat; material: dental | place: China | collected 2111 ...
CTAACCCCCGAAAACATCCCCGAAACTCTAAAAATCAAGGGCATTAGATATTTTATTTTTTAATATTGAATTAATATTAAAAAATATATAATTTTATGAAAATTTAAGTTTTTATTAATGATCTCTATAATAAAATTATGATCGTTAATTAAAGATTTAATGAAATTTAAATAAAATAACAGAAATAACGGCAGGTAGGAGCCTATGGATAATAACGATAAAAATACCCATATCAGAAAAGCCAACCCGCTAATATTGGGAATGCCTTCGGAGAGTAACATTAAGAAATTAAGCGTTTACGATCTAAAGGTAATAAATTTTTTGATAAAGATGCTTCGTTGGCTGATTAAGACAAGTGACGTCGCTCCTACGACAGATTATATTATCACGGAATTTGACTCCTTAAATTTTAAGCTTTTTTATCCCAACGATGATCCAAATTGGCGAAAGCGTTTTGAGAAATCATTACAAAAATTATCCCAAATTCAATACGTTTTACGCGACTATCAGGATGAATTTACCGGCAAATGGATCTCTTTTAAAGTTATAAATTTTATTCTGACACCTACTATAGGAAAGGATGGAATGGCTAAAGTTGGTTTTACGCGCGAATTTGTAACTGCCGGGCTTAAAAGATCCGATTACACTTTGTTAGAAATTCAAAGTATAAACGCCTTCAATAGCAAATATTCGCTACATTTTTACGAGCATATCATTAGCCATATTCAAAATTTTGCAAATTCCGCCTCAAGCAATGATTTTTATATTGAGCGCATAGAACTAGATGTCAAAGAGCTTTCGGCCATATTTGAATTTGATCTTGAAAAAAAAGAGTTGCCGGATGGCTTTAAAAAATTCCTAACGAAAAGCATAATGTTTAATAAAATCGTTCTACCCGAGCTAAAAGGCGTTTTAAACTTCGAGGATGTCGAAATTTTTTCAAAAGATATGCGAATAGCGTTTAAAGGGTTTGCGTCTGATTTTGTGGAAAAATTTAAAACCAGGAGCGAAACCGATATGGAACTAGCGCTGCGCTCGTTTAGTGAAAGTAATAAATTCCTTGAGCTTAACGGCGCACCGGAGGTTGAGATCTTTGATAAAGAGAAGCTAACCAGCGAAGTGCACTACAAGGTAAAAAAGATAGCAGAGTATGAGAGCTATCTAAAATTTATGCAAGAGTTAAGAAAATACTATGCCAACAGATCTTTGTTTTTCGGCCAAGACAAAACGAAAATAGCTAAAATTTTAGGTTTAGAAGAGGAGAGCTGCGATATAGTCATCACTAGCACGGGCAAATTTGTAGACAGGGAGAATAATTTTAGAGAATTTCTTCCTAGTAGAAGATTTGCTAAAGTGATTAGGCTGCTGTTTTCAAATGGGGGATATGAACGCATCATGAAAGAAATCGGGATCATAAAGCAGCGAAAATTTATGAAAGAGAGGGTTCTAGGCTCCGTAGGTTTCGCTTTTAGAAGAGGATTTTACAATTATCGGGTCAAAAGCGTAAAATTTGATGAAAAGGACGAAAAGTTTATGGTAATATTTTCGATCCAGGACAGCAGAGTTGAAAATGGCGGCGAGTTTATGGATAAACAATTTTTTGATTGTTATGAACAGTTTGAAAAGTTTTTAAGGGATGAAAGTGTAAAGTAACTTAATATATCTTACATTATCTTATATTAAGATAAAGCAAGATAAAATTACTTTTAAGCATCAACTAAAAAGAAAGGGTAAATTTTGGAAAAGCCGGTTCTAGATGAACGAACATTGCCTCTTGATATTCAGGAAAGAATAAGGGATCTGTTGGAATGTGAGTCTAAAAATGATACCTTACATTTGGATATTTATTGGGGCGAGCTTTACGGCTCTATAAACGCCTCGCAGCATGGCGGAGAAATTTCAAAAGAGCTCGCCGACTTTCTTAGAGAGAAATATTTAGGAATATAGATGCAAGAGATAGATTTTACGAACTGCAAGTGGAAAATCCGACAAAAAACTAAAGAGAACGAGCGTTGTAATAAAGAAGAAATGCGAGTTATCATAGCCGTTAGCGATAGAATGGGCTTCTATAATAACTTTGATAAAATTTTCGTTAAAGACAAGTCAATAGTAGAAAAAATTGAAAACTTTTTAAAAGAAAAATCGTATGCGTTTATGGAATACCCACACTATGAGGATATTTATTTTGATGAGAAGGCAAGCGGCGAGCTAACTATATACGGATACGAAAAAAGGGTTTTTCAAAAAGCATTTTTAAGAATAAACGACGAAATAGATGCTTATATCAAAACTCATATGCGGATGAGAGGTATAAAATTTTCAATAATAAAGATGTAAAATATCTTAATGTAACGTAAAGCACATTAGTTTAAGTTATATTAAGGTAAAGTAGGTTATAATACTTCAAATTTTTTAAAGTAAACGGATAGTAAAATACCGATGAATTTCAACAAGGAGAATGAAATGAAAAACACTAAAACGCTTCTAGGCGCACTTACATTGGCTGCTTTATTGGTAGGTTGCGGCGATGATACCGAGGTAAAGACCAAGGAATATTACGATATTCATCTAAATGAGGCTAAAGAGGTTTACGCAAAGTGCGATTTCAATACTTTAAAAGATGGAAGCAACTCTTATAAGAATTGCTTGAACGCTAAGGAAATCGTAGAATTTTATGCTGATCAAGAGAAAATGCTCGGTTCAGCAATCGTAAAAAGGCAAAGAGCCGAGAGGGGGCTTAAAGATTAATTTAGATGTAAAATAATAAAACATTATAAGAGAATTTTAATATTATTTCAATATTAAAATTTCTCTTATCTCATATACTTAAGTTCATTTTAATTTACTTTGTATTAAAATTATAAAGTAAATTAAAAATTTACGCTTTACTTCTCTAAAAAAGGAGTCTAAATGCACTTAGGCTTTTCAAATGTGTTTACTAACGAGAGCGCTAGTAAACTATCGTCTCAGATGGTTAAGCTATTTTTGATAGCTTTACTTTTTTCCGTAATTCCGGATAGTGCATTTGCTATCGGAGGTCTTAATAAAGCGACTAGCGCTCTAACAGAAGTTAGAACATGGGCTTATACCTTCGGCGGCGTTGCAATCGCGGTATGGGCTATTTTTGCGACTATCAAAGTAGCTTCGGGCGGTGCAGATTGGAAACAAGAGTTCTCAAAGCCCGCAATAGCACTTATAGCACTCATTTCAATTACGGAGATCGTCAACTACTTTATGCACAAATAAAAGGTAGAATATGAACGAGGAGCTCGTCTATAAGGCGATGACCAGACCCGCAACTATTGCGGGGGTGCCTATATTGCCTCTTATTTTTACCGTAGTGCCTCTGACGCTAATCTTTTTTGCTACAAATCGCTATTTGCTGATTTTTATCCCGGTCATAATTTGGGTTATGAAAGAGGTGACCAAAAAAGATGATAACGCTTTTAGGCTTATTATGCTCAAGATTAGGTTTTTCTCTAACCCTCTTAGCAGGTCATTTTATGGAGCAAAAGCTTATAATGCCAGTGCCTATGAGAAAAATAAAAACCTTGTAAATTTCGGCTATCCCAAGCTTACTCCGCTCAACGGGCTAAATCAAATTCCGCATATCGGCAGATACCTTCCGTATCAGACTTTGGTAAAGGATATAGTAATTACCAAGGATTTTGATTTTATGGCTACCTGGCAAGTTTCCGGTGTGCCGTTTGAGCTTGAAAACGAAATAGACATAGGCGTAAACAAGGATAATCTAAACAATTTCTTTCAGCAGTTTGCAGAAGAAAACGTATCGTTTTACTTTCACAACTGCAGGATGAATATATCCGAACGCTTTGATAGCAAATTTGACAATGAGTTTTTACAAAGTCTAAACGACAAATATTACGAGAGCTTTGAGGGTAGTAGTTTAAAGCAAAATAAGCTTTTCATTACGGTAATCTATTCGCCGATCGTAAGAGCGGATAAGGTAACGCTGAAGGGCGCTAAGCTAGAGGATAAGATCAAGCAACTCAATGCCGTCATATCCAGCTTTCGTCGTATCTGCCAAAACATAGACCAACGCCTGGGCGCTTTTAAGCCTACTCGTCTAACTACATACGAGAAAGATGGGGCTAAATTTTCATCGCAGCTCGAGTTTTATAACTTTTTAATAAGCGGCAAATTTCATCCCGTTAGAGTTCCAAAAGCTCCTATCTATTCGTATATCAGCGGAAATTTAAACGAGGTGATATTTTCCGCCCATACGATCCAACTAAAGCACAACACCGGGGAATCTACCTTTGCCAAAGCCATAGAAATCAAAGACTTTCCTAGCGTAAGCTTTACCGGTATCATCGATAAATTGATGTATGAGGACGTCAATTATATCATCACTCAAAGTTTTGTTCCGATCAATAAAAAGCTTGCCGGCGCCAAGATCAAGCTCCAAGAAAAAAGGCTCATCACGGCCGAGGACGACGCCATAAGTCAAATAGAGGATCTGGCGCTAGCCAGGGACGAACTTTCCAGCGGCGAGATAATATTTGGAGACTATCATTTTTCGTTACTTGTATTGAATGATGATAAGGATAAAATTGCTAAAGATGCTAATTTAATCTCTACTCGTCTTAATGAACAGGGTTTTATCTGCCAGGAGGCTAGTATTGCACTTCCTGCAACATATTTTGCGCAATTTCCTGCCAATTTCGGTATTAGGCCTAGAATTCATACCATATCCTCGGCAAATTATGCCAGTCTGATAGCTTTTCATAATTTTCCTGTAGGCAAACGTAACGGAAATCAATGGGGCGAGGCTATCACTATCTTTAAGACGCCGAATAAGCAGCCTTTTTATATGAATTTCCATCAAACCGATTATGATCGCAGTACTTTCGGAGATTTTTTACTCGGCAATACGCTCGTTCTTGGTCAATCAAGCGGTGGTAAGACGGTGCTTATGAATTTCTTGCTGGATCAACTTCATAAATTTAACAATAAAAGCACATTTCCTAGCGATATTCCGGATAATCGTAAAAAGGCGTTTTTCGTCTATCTCGATAAAGATAAAGGAGCGATGGGAAATATCATCTGCGCAGGTGGAAAATATATTACAATCAATGCCGGACAATCTACGGGATTTAATCCGTTTATGTGCGAGGCTACGCCTGAAAATAGGCGAAGATTGAAGGTATTGATGAAGATGCTGGCCACAAGAACCGGCAAAACTCTTACCACTATGGAGGAGGAAAATTTATTCATCGCGATCGATAGCGTGCTAGACCGGATACCCGATCCGAAAAAGAGGCGTTACGGTATGTCGCTTATGCTTCAAAGCTTGACCGAGAGCAGCAGCGATACAAACTCCGTAAAGTCTATTCTTAAAGCTTGGGCTCGAGGCGGGGAATACGATTGGGTATTCGACAACGAATACGACGAGTTAAATTTTAACGACGACAGCACCATACTTTACGGGATCGACGGAACGGATCTATTAAAGGATGACGAGATCAACTCTTTCGTAGCCTATTACATGCTATGGCGAATACTGGATTTAACAGACGGCCGCCGCTTTGTTCTTTTTGTAGACGAGGCTTGGAGCTGGATCAAAAACGAGACTGTGGCCAAAGAGGTTTACAATAAAGAAAAGACCATTCGTAAACAAAACGGCCTTTTGGTATTGGGTACGCAATCTGTCGAAGATCTGGCCAAGTCTAAATATGCGGCAGGAATAGTAGAGCAAAGCGAAACCGTATTATTGCTCTCAAATCCTAAAGCTTCTTTTGATGATTATGAAAAACTCAGCGTTACGGAAGAGGAATTTGCGTTTGTAAAGACTACTAGCCCTACTTTATATCGATTTATCATCAAAAAAGGGGTTGGTGAACGAGCTATCGCATCGATCGATCTAAGCTCCATAGGTAAAACCTATCTTAAAATTTTAACGACGGGTAGTGCCTATGTAGAAAAGATCGAAGAGATTAACGATGATCCGAATTTGGATTACAAAGGTAGGTTTGAGGCCATCAAAGCTATCTATGAAAAATCATAAGCACGCTGTGAGGGCGGCATGCCGCTCTTTAGGAAGTAACTAAAAATTTAAGGAGTAAGAAATGAGAGTTTCAATCGGTAAAGTAGTATCAAGCTTTATTGCCTCGGCAGCGCTATGCGCTAATATGTTCGCAACGGGAATTCCTGTTGCTGACGGAGCTGCAAATGCACAAATAACTAACCAAACTATACAGCAGGCAATGGAATTTGCCAAGGAAGCGAAGCGTTGGGTAGATACCACGTCGCACTATAAGGCAGAGTTAAAGGCCTATTCGGACGATATAGCCACTAAAATCGGCGCAAGAGACGCTATAAATTTCATCAATGAGATTCAGGATATATATAAAAACGCAAAGGATCTCGGTACCTCGATAGATAGTATCGGCGAGGATTTTTCTAATGTTTCGAAGCTCGATAAACAAGCGGATAAGCTTTTTAAAAAATATTTTAAGACAAATCCTTGTAGTGATATAGAAAATATTACCGATAAAAACGTGTGCGAAATGCAAGCCAGACAGGTATTTAAAGATACCATTATGATAGAGAGCAGCAGTGCTAGAATTTCTACTTACTCGGATCAGCTTAATAGGATTGCCAAGCAGATGAAGAGCACCGCAAATAGTAGCGATATCAAATCATCCGCGGATTATGCCAATTCCATAGCTTTGATTACGGCTCAAATTCAGGCCGAAAAAACACAAATTGAGCTTACTTTGGCTAATATGGATAGACAAAAAGAAATCCAGAAAAGAAAAGTTTTTGAAAAAGATCAAAAAAATATTTTAGGTGGATTGCCACAAGAAATTTTTGATAATCATTAGAAGGGATAAAAAGTGGCTGATGCGATTTCTATTACAAGAGATATACAAAATGTAATAAGGGAAGCCGGAACATTTTTGGAAAATACTTTAAAGAACGAATACGGCGCAAGCGCAAATATCGTTGAAAAAGCATTAAGTACTACAGGAAATTTTTTAGCTGCTTATTTGTCATTATGGCTTATGTTCGAAACTTACAAAATGCTATATGGCAAGGGGGAACAAACTATTGGCGGGTTTTTATGGGTAGCCTTTATTAAATTTATTTTTATTTTATTGGCACTAAATATTTCCAGTTGGGCTAATTTGGTCTATGAAAGTATAAGTGGCATAAGAGATTATGCTAAAACAGCGTTTGGTGGTGCATTTTCTCCTTTTGACAATTTTTCTAATTTCGCTGGTTATATAGGCAATATAGCGAATAATATATTAATAAATACGTCCTGGTGGACGCCAGGAAATAATATGGGCTTTTTTATTTTAGCTTTATTGTGCTTGGTGGGATTATTCATGGCTGCTTATCCATTTTTAAAAATAATGATTATAAACTATTTATCATTTTTAATTTTAATGGTTTTGGCACCATTAGCTTTTTATTTTTTGATTTTTGGAATGACTAAAAATAGCTTTAAACAATGGTTGCAGATGGTTTTGGCGAATATTTTAACTTTGTTGATTTTTTCATTTCTTTTATCGAAGATTTTACAATGGGCTAGTACTTTCCTTAATCCAATATCAGATCATGTTGCTAAAGAAGGTTCTCTATCTGCGACCATAACGGTTATACTTTTTTGTATTATGGTCAATATATTTTGCTCACTCGCTAGTGCTCTTGCTGAAAAACTTGCCGGAATATCTTTCGAGGGGGTAGTAAACTCATCAGCAGGGAGAGCCATGGGGCTAGCGGGGAGTACTCTCGCAATTCCTATAGGTATGGGTGCGTTAGCAGCTCGCGGCGGTCTAGTCGCTTCTAAATTTACAAAACCTATCAGTGCTAAAAATTCTCCTATTTTAAGGGGGGCACAAAAGGCTATAGGAGCACTTAAAAACAAATCTAAATTGGGTTCTAAATGAGGATAAACCATGCTCAAAACTCTTAAATTTTATGCAGTCTTGATACTAGCTGGCCTGCTTCTTTGCGGCTGTGCCAATCGCAAAAATGCGAATTTAAAAGGTAACGAAGCTTTTTTCAGCTCTCAGGATAAAGCTAATAGGGCCGAAGTAAAAAACAATAAGAAATGGAGTGAGTTGTTCGACAGCGACGAATGGCAGCCCGTCAATAACAGCTCAGACGTAAACAAATTGGTAATTTGAAAAAAAGGTAAATATTTGTGAAAAACCCTAAGATTGAAAACAATGACGAGGCCTCGGCAATAAGCTATGAAGCATCCATAAGATACCTGGTAGAAAAGTCTAACAGGCGCGCCTGGACGGTAGCTTTCATATTTGCGGCTATAGCCATTATCGCAGTAGTCGCGGTTATAATGTTAACTCCCCTAAAGACCGTAGAGCCTTATGTGATTAGGGTAGATAATGCCGGAATGGTAGACATCATTACGACTGTAAAAACAGAAGACCTCACTCAAAACGAAGCGCTGGATAAATATTTCATCTCCCAATACGTAAAAGCTAGAGAGGGGTATTACTACAATATCCTAAATCAGGATTATTTGCTAGTGCAGATGCTATCTACGCCGGAGATCGCGGAGCTTTATCGTAAAATTTACGAGGGTAAGAGCGCGCGCCAAGAAGCTTTAAAGAACGATAATGAGGTCTCTATCGATATTAAAAGCGTAGTTTTGGGCGAGAGCGCCGGCGCCAAGACGGCTACTATCCGTTTTGATGCGACGACGAGAAAAACTGGAGCTCAGCCTCAAATTTTAGGTACCGCAGCCAAAATAGTTACGTTAAGCTATGATTACTACCCAGATAACCCGCAAAGCGAAGAGGAGCGGCTTAAAAATCCATTGGGTTTTAAAGTCACGGCCTACCGAATAGACGATGAAATAATTAGATAAGGAAGCATATGAAAATTTTACCCGCGTTAGTTTTATCGGCATTAGCGCTTAGTTTAGGCGCTCTAGAAATACCCAAATCGTCAAAATTCGACAAGAGAATAACCTACGCAAGTTATAACGCTGATGACGTATTTTTGATTAAGGTTCGCAGCGGCTATGTTTCGATGCTAAAATTTAGCGAGGACGAGCGCATAGTAAATATCGCAAGCGGCTTTTCAAACGGCTGGGATCTGGCCGAGAAAGATAACTTTCTTTTTATAAAGGCGAAACCTTATGCCGTAGATGCGAAAGAACAGCAAACGATGTTTGACGAAAGCGGCGAAGCGGTAGAATTTGAAGGGGCTTCCGTCATTCAACCAAATCCCGAAGACTGGAAGACGAATTTAATCGTAACGACTACAAAGCGCGTTTACGTATTCGATCTGCAGCTGGAGGAAGAAAACTCCAAAACCAACGTGAATTATAAGGTTGATTTTGTTTATCCTAGCGAGATAAAAAGAGAGAAAGAGGCGAAGAAGATAGCTCAAATTTTAGCGGATCAACAAGCGACCGAAAAAGCCGCGCTAAATGACGAAATTCAAAAGGTAAACGTACCTAGAAATTGGAATTTCGTAATGCACGTAAACAAAGGAAGCGATACTATAGCGCCCGATTTCGCATATGACGACGGTATTTTTACCTATTTGGGCTTTAATTCCACCAAGACTATTCCTAGTGTATTTCTTTTTGACGAGGCGAATAAAGAAAGCATACTAAATACCCATCAAAACAAAAATGGCAGATATGATGTTTTGGTAATCCATAAAACCGCCGAAAAGATACTGCTTCGAAGCGGGAATAAGCTTGTAGGTATCGTAAATCAAGGATATGGCAAAAATCCGCTCGATAGAACTTACGATACTACCAAACAAAGCGTAAAGAGGGAGATTTTAGAATGAGCGAAGAGCACAACACTCAAAACGAAGATCTACAGCGCGAGGCGGTGGAGCTCAAAGACGAGCAGTTTAAAACCAGGCGTATGCAAATTTACGCCGTAATATTTATGACGGTCGTAATAGCTATATTTTTAGGTTTTAGAGCCCTAAGCGGCTTTATAAACGGCTTTTCAAGCGATGAAACCGAGAAAAAAACTATCGCTACTAACGTGCAAAAGGGCGATCTGCAATATAGCAATAATAAGCAAGACATAAAAGAGCTGCCTAAACTTCCCGAATCAACCGATACTACTAGCGTGCGCGACTTTATCAATGAAAACACCGGAGCAAACGAAAATTCAAGCCCCTTCGCTCCGGCTGCCGCTAGAAATCAAATTAAGCCTAAAGTTTATAAAAATTCCGGTGCTATTTTAGTGCCTACAAGTTCCGAACCCTCTTTCGATGCTAATCAAAGCGAGTCCGAGCCTGATCCGTTAAGCAGCGGCGAATATACGCTCGATGCTAAAGGAAAACTTGTCAAAAAGACGGAATTTGATATAACGGAGGAGGGCTATTCGGAAGGTACTTTCGAGGCGAAGGCCGCTAAGAAAAGCAAATTCGATCCGAACCTGCTTCTGCTTAAAGGTACCTATATAGGCTGCTCGCTGGATACACGTTTAGTATCGAGTATCCAAGGCGGCGTAGCCTGCACCGTTAGCGAAGACGTTTACTCTGCCAATGGAGTTACCCTTTTGATCGAAAAAGGCTCACATATTACCGGATATTTCAATAGCGGCCAAATGAATGACGGGCTAAATAGGATTTTCGTAGTTTGGCAAGAGATCCGTACGCCAAACGGAGTTATTATCCCGGTTTATAGCGGCGCCAGCGACTCTTTAGGCGGTAGCGGTATAGAGGGATACGTCGATCACCATTGGCTTGAAAGATTTGGTGCGGCCATACTGCTTAGCGTAATAGACGATGCCGTAAATGTAGGCCTAAATGGCGGTAGCGGCACCAGAAGCAACGAAAACAGAGATTATACGGAAAATACTCGCGAAGCGACTCAACAAATGGCCAATACCGCGCTTGAGAAATTTATTAATATCGAACCTACATTATACAAAAACCAGGGCGATCTGGTAGGCGTTTATGTCAATCGAGACATCGATTTTAGCAAGGTATATCAACTCAGGGTAAGAAAAAATGGGCGAAAAAGAGCAATACGCTAACGAAACGGAAAAAGCTAGAGCTATCGTAAATGCCACCATGGCCGAATTCGGTCTTACGGCGGCAAAAGAAGTCGATACCGATATTGCCGCGACTCCGGATTCTGGCGAGCAAAAAAAAGAGACCAAGCTTCTGCCTGATGCCCCTGTGCCGCCAATAGAAGAAACCGCTGCCGCCCACTCCTCTCCGCAAGCGCATGAAGTAGCGGTAAGCAAGGAGCAAGAGGAAGAGGAGTTTATAGCAAAATCGCAGATGCTAGACATCGTTACGAGCGAGCTTTTTGGAAAATATCTTAAGGACGACTCCATAAATGAAATTTGCCTAAACGGCAACGGGACGCTTTTTTGTGAAGATGTATTCGGAAATTGGACGCAAGAGCACAGATCTATTAGCTATGACGAAGGGATCTCTTTTGCAAAGGCTTTAGGAGCATTCAACAATACGGATATAAATAAGTCCGAGCCTATGCTTGATGCGACGCTTCACACAGGAGAGCGCGTTCATATCAATATCCCGCCTGTAGTTAAGGACAATCAGGTCTCTATTGTAATCAGAAAGCCTAGCAAAGTGCATTATAGCCTCGATGATTACGTGGCCAATCAGGCCTTAGATCAACATACCGCAGAGCTATTAAAAGAGGCGGTTAGAGAGGGTAAAAATTTAGTCATCTGCGGCGAAACGGGTAGCGGTAAGACTACTTTTATGAAGACTTTAATCGATTTTATACCACTTAGCGAGCGTATTATAACGATCGAAGATACCTCCGAGATCACCTTTACGAAGCACAAGGACGTAGAACAGATGTTTTACGACAGCGACGCCAAAGACGGAGACGCCGTAACTTCGGCTACGCTTCTAAAAGCATGCTTGCGTATGAAGCCAAACCGCATAATATTGGCCGAATTAAGGGGCGGCGAGACTTATGATTTTCTCAATGTTATATCCAGCGGCCATAACGGAACTATGACCTCTTGCCATGCAGGAAGCGTAGCTAGTTGTTTTAATAGATTGGTGATGATGGCCATGCAAAATTTACAGGCTCGCGCTGCCGGCAAAGATCTGATTATGCAGATCGCAAAGGACGTAATCGATACGGTAGTGGTGTTTAAGCGCGAAGATCTAACGCCCGATAAAAAGGTGCGACATATCGTAGAGATGCTGCATGACGGCAAGCTCTATAAGCGCGATAAAGATGGAAATTTTAAGGAAGACGCGCTATGAAATTATCAAAGCCCCTGATCATTTTATTGTCTATCTACGTGCTTATAGGCACTTACTTTCTAACTGGAGTAGTAGATATAGCTTTAAATGGCAAGATTCTTAAGCTAAGCAAATACTATAACGCCAGCTTTACCTTTAAAGGGCTGATAAACGGTTATCCTAAAATTTATGAGTCGCTTGCGATAAGCTTTGCAGTCTGCGTAGCTTTTATAGCGGTAATTCTGCTGCTACCGAAGAAAGAAAAATTATATGGAGACGCTAAATTTGCCACTGCTGCCGATATTGCAAAAAGAAAACTTTACGGCAACGACGGGATCATAATCGGAAAATACAATGGCAAGCTGCTTCGCTTCCCGGGCCAGCAATTCGTATCCCTTGCCGCCGCTACGCGAGGAGGAAAGGGTGTCAGCGTCGTAATTCCAAATTTAATGGATTGGCAGCAAAGCGCCGTCGTGCAGGATATCAAACAGGAGTGCTTCGATTTTACGAGCAGGTACCGCAAAGAGGTTTTAGGCCAGGATGTTTATCTATTCAACCCTTTTTCTAGTAAAACTCATCGCTATAACCCCTTGACCTATTTTGATATAAATTCCCCCGAGGCCGATAACACGTTAAATAGCCTTGCCAATATATTCTTTCCGCCTCCGGTATCGGGCGATCCGCTGTGGTCGCAGCTATCTCAAGATCTATTTGTCGGTATCGCCTATCTACTAGGAGAGCTTATCTCTACAAGATTGGGGATCGCTTTTTTAAATTCGAAGAAAATTGATTTGGATCTGACATTTTACGATATTTTAAGATTCTCTATTTTAGGTTTAGATACTCAAATAGAGGAAGAAGGTAGTGACGGAGAGATCATCAGTGTTAAGCTTGATACTCTTGATAGCAGTTATACATTTCTGGAACAATGCGGCCTTATTAGTGATAAGGTAAGAATTCGTATGAAAGCCTATGTCGAAACCGAACGCAAGATGAAAAATAGCGTTTTAAAATCTTTTCAAGGCCCTCTTAAGATGTTTCAATCAGATTATATGAGGTTTGCTACCAGCGGCAACGACTTTGATTTTAGAGATCTACGCAAAAAGAAAATGACGATTTATGTAGGCGTTACGCCTGACAATCTACCTATTGCCAAACCTATCCTTAATGTCTTTTGGCAACAGCTATTTACCGTAAATACCAAAGAACTTCCGCAAGCAAATCCGGATCTAAAGTATAAAGTGCTACTTATGATGGATGAATTTTCCGCTATAGGGTATCTGTCGATTTATCTCAAATCTATTGCGTTTATAGCCGGATATAATCTGCGCAGCGTTATGATCTATCAAAACACTTCGCAGCTAGAGATAGCCCAACCCGATGGATATGGGCAACATGGCGCAAAAACTCTGCTATCAAACCATGCTTGTCGAATTTATTTTACTCCGGATACTCAAGAGGATGCGAAGGCCATAAGTGAATCGCTTGGAACCAAGACTGTTCGCAACAGATCAAAATCATTCGGTAAAGGAAGCGGCGGCGGTAGCGAAAGTGACGCCAGCAGAGCCCTTATGTTGCCGCAAGAGCTTATGGATATGCCTTTTGAAGACGAGCTTATTCGTATTGCGGGCGGCGGCCGCTTTATAAAATGTAAAAAGGCCTTTTATTATAATGATCCGTATTTCATCGATAAATTTAAAAGTATTTCGCCTACGTTAAGAAAATCAAAACAGCCTAGTGAAGATGATTATAAGCTTGCCGCACAGCTAAGAGAAACGAATATCGAGATCCCTGAGCAAAGTTTGGAACAAAACAAAAAAGATCGCGATGCGCGTATTGCGGCAACTTTTGAAAGAATTATCCAAGAGGACAAGGCAAAAGGAGTTGTTTATGACGATGAAGAGGAAGATTATGATGAAGAATTTGCATAAAGGAGTAAATTTGAAAAATGGTGTTATATCGTTAATAGCCGGTTCGGTCTTATTAAGCGGTTGTTCCAAACCGCCGGAGCCGGTAGTTTTAGATGGAACGGAAGCCGTTACGATAAATCAGGAGCTTATAGCGGAGCATTCTAAAAGCGTGCCTAAAGATCCTTTTTTAAAGCAGGTTGATTGGACTTACAATATGTATTTCCATAAGCAGGGCGACAGGTTTATTGCGGACGATGATGTCGTAAAAGCATTTTACCTGGCACATAATGCCGATAGAATGATCATTATAGGAAATTCCGACATTACCGGGCAGTATAAAGAGTATTTTTTAAGAAATGGAGTGGAAGCCGATATAGAGCTTCATCCTATCTACATGGTCAATCATTCAAAAGAGACAGTTAACGTGCTTTTTTTTCATAAAAAGACGAAAGGATAAAAGATGAAAAAGCTAAATTTGTTTTTAGTCGGTTGCATGTTTTCGGCGGTTTCTGTATTTGCCGAAGCAGCGGATCAACTCGAGTTGCTTCAGGGCGATAAAAGGCTCGCATGCGAAGCTATTTTGTGTCTAAGTAGCTCCGAAAAGCCGGCCGAATGTAAGCCTAGCTTGCATAGGTATTTTAGCATTAAAGCTAAAAAGTGGAAAAATACGCTGAAGGCAAGAAATAACTTTTTAAAGCTTTGCCCGATGGGAGAAGAAGGGGAGAAAGACGAGCAATTTACGAAGCTAAGAGATGAAATTCTAACCAATCTCAACAACCCTTGCGATGTTAATAACCTAAATTCCAATATCGAATATACAAACGACAAAGGCAAATATCTTAATCAAAAGAATATTACGGCTAAATTTGCCAGGGTAAGTCCGGAACTGGAGGGTGCTTGCGCAGCTCTAGCAAGCTCGGCCTACACCAACATAAGGCCGAAGTATGTATGTGAGCAAACGTTTTGGCCGATAGCGGATTGGAACAGAGGCTATAGCTTAAGGCTCGTAGATAAGAATATCTACGATGCGATGAAGGCCAAAAATCCTAGCCTAGTCGAGATGATAATCGAGAAGGATGAGCTGGGCGGCGGCGATAAGTTAAAAAATCATCAGCCTAAAGTTAGGTACTACGTCAAAGAGCCTATCAAAAAAGATTGTTGGGTTTTACAGTAATGCAGACGCAAGAGCAAGAGCCGTTCATCCCTGAGGGGATGGACGAGCCCATATTGATCAAAGACATAGAAGAGCTACCGGACGATATGAGCGACGAAGAAAACGAAATAATTCAAAATTTAGCCGAAACGGATGATATTCGGCCACAAGAAAGTGAAGATGAATTAAAGACGCAGCCCGATTTGTTTGCCTCTATGCCTATTTTACAGGCCGAGACCCCCGAATTAAAAACATATATAAAAGGTGAGACGGATAAGATATTAGCGCAATTCAAAAAAATCGGAATAGTTATAGAGCGCGGCGAAAATAGGCGCGATATCGTAGATTATAGCAAAACGGTAGGCGAATTTAGACTTTTAGTACAAGAATCAGAGAATATTTGCGAAGGCCTACAGGTGCGATTTAAAAATAACGAGGAGCTATGCGCGGTTCTAAAATCGCTAAAAGATACCAATATTGCAATTAAAAACTATTTTGATACCATTATGAACTTCTTTATACAGGCTCCGTCTAAGGAGTTTTTGCAATTAACCAATCAAAATTTACTGATAAAAAGCGTTTATGCCAATATTAAAGATTTCGTAGAGAGTTACGAAAAGTTAAATTTAAAAACCAGGTTTGAGAACCAGGAAAAAGAGCTCAATGAAAATTTAAATACGATTCAAAATTTTAATAATACTATAGAAAAAAGGCTCGAAAATATCGCCTCTCAATACGATATTTTCGGCAAAAACATTATCGAAAACCAGCAAAAGCATCTACAAGGCGTAGACGAGCAGCTGGAGCTATACCACAATAAACTGACCGAGCAAAAAGAAGCAATCGAAAGATCAAAAAAATTTATTAATTGGGGGGTGAGAGGGGCAGCAATAGCTTTAGTTTTGCTTTTATTAGCAGGGGTAGGTCTTGGTGCGTTTATCTACTTTGAGAACCAAACGCTTACAAGCATGAAAGCTGATATCCAACGATTAGGCGGAGTGGATCTGATAGAAAAACGAAACGAATTCGTATTCGAGTTCCATTCAGACGCTAAATTTGTAGATGACGGCGATACTAAGATGATAATCTTAAAAAAACAGAAATAACTTTGAAAGGAAAAAATAATGGCACCTATAAAATCTATGGCCGATGATCAAGAGTTCAAGACTAGCAAGGTTTTCGTGTCAAAAACGGAGCTTCCTGACAAAAACAAAACCCTAGTGGGATTTGGGATAGACGAGGAATATGTAAATGAAGCGGGAAAGACTGTAAAGCCTACCGCTAGATCCGTGATGTCGAAACTAGCACAGATTAACGCTCTTTTAAGCGCAGTGGAATCAAAAATTCCTATCACCGTAAATGCAAAAGACGAAAACGATAAGGATGTTTATCTTAAGGCTGATCTTTGGTCGCAATCCAGGATTAGCTCAAGGGGGTTAGCCTATAGAGATTATAAAATGAAAATAGAGTTGCAGCCGGAAATTAGAAATAAGGCCGGGGAACTAATGCAAGACGCTCAAGTTCTATACGCAACAAAAAGGGAGGGTGGATATGCATTCGATAAAAACAATGATACCAGCCTCATAAATAAATTTGGCGCAATGTGCGCCAAGGGGGTTTCATACAATCTAAGCGCTCATAATAATAGCACGTTGCAAAAATACCCTAAGCTCATGCAGCTGATCGATGGGATAGAAAAATTTGCCAATGTAGAAATCGGCTATATAAAACAACAAGGAACCATAGTTAAATCAATAGCTCCGATTAGTGTAGACAAGGACGGAACACAAAAAGAGGGCGAAAGCAAGCTTGTAGATTTAGCAAAAGGTGGTATCAAAGATATGGAGCGCGAAATTTAATCCGTCATACGCCGCCTCTTAAGAGGCGGCTATTTACAGTGTTAAAAGGTAATATAATGAGGCTTTTTATTGCGGAAAAGCCGGATCTAGCTAAAGCCATCGGCGCTAGTTTAGACGGCACACAAAAAAAAGGCGATGGCTATTTTATAAAAGGTAATGATGTCGTTACGTGGGCTTTTGGGCATATTTTAGAGCTATATAAGCCGGAGGACTATGATGAAAGCCTGAGACGTTGGGATTTTGCTGCCCTACCTATTAAAATTGATGAATTCAAATATAAACCTATCGAAGGCTCAAAGAAGCAGTTAAAAATCATCTGCGCCCTGATTAACAGCGATAAAATAACACAGATAATAAATTGCGGCGATGCAGACGAAGAGGGGCAAATTTTAATCGATGAGATACTAAACTACTCCAGAACCGATAAGAAGATCTATCGCTTGATGTTGCAAGATCTAACGGAAAAGGGCATTCGCGCACAACTAAAAAATATCCGCCCAAATAGCGATTTTAAAGGACTAAGTGAGTGCGGATTTTCCCGCGCTCAAGCAGATTGGTTGGTCGGTATAAATTTAACGCGAGCCTATACTAAAATTGCACAGGAAAAGGGCTATAATGATGTTTTAAGCGTCGGGCGTGTGCAAACTCCCATCTTAGGCCTTATAGTTAATAGAGATGTAGAACACGAGAACCATAAGGCTAGTTTTTATTATACGATTAGCGCCGCCGTTTCTACGCAAGGACTTACTGTTCCTATGCGATACAAAAGCGATGAGAAAATCATCGATGAAAGTTTTGCAAATGCGATTGGAGCTAAGGTGCAAAACAAAAACGGCTTAATTACCAAAGCTACGCATGAAACACGAAATGAGTTCCCGCCGCTTCCATATAATTTGCTTCTTTTACAAGCCGACTGTTCAAAAAAATTCGGCTACAAGCCAGATAAAACGCTACAAATTACGCAAAGCCTACGCGAGAAGCATAAGGCAATAACCTATAACAGGAGCGATTGCCAATATCTACCGGAAAACCTATTTGAGCAATGTTCTGAAATTTTAAATTACGTAGGACAAAATCTACCCTCGCTTGCTCAACTTACTAATGGGGCAGATCCCGGCATTAAATCGAGTGCTTTTAACGATAAAAACATAACGGCTCACTACGCAATCATTCCTACGGCTACAAAAGTTACAAACCTTAGCCTGGAGGAACAAAACGTTTATGAGCTCATCGCAAAACGTTTTACGGCCATATTCTATCCGCCGCAAGAATTTATTCAAACGGATTTGGAGGCCACCGTGGATGGCGAAAAATTTATCGCTAGCGCTAAAAAAGTTATTAAACAGGGCTATAAGACGGTCTTTGATAAAGATGAGGCGGATGATGAGATAAAGCCCGAAGAAGAGGTGGCGATGGATCTTACCGCCTTAGAACAAGGGCGGGAAGCGATATGCAAAGAGGTAAAAATCTCTAAGCAACAGACTAAGCCTAAACCATATTACACTATGGCTACGCTACTTAAGGATTTGACAGCCGTCTCAAAATATGTCAAAGACGAACGCATAAAGAAGTTGCTACAAGAAAAAGATAAAGATAAAAAAGGCGAAAATGGCGGGATAGGAACGCCGGCTACCCGATCGGAGCATATTAAAAAGTTATTTGATAGAGGCTTTGTAGCGGAAAAAGGCAAAAATATAGTCTCCACCGAACTTGGTAGAAACTTTTTCGCTCTAGCACCACAAATTTTAACAAAGCCCGATATGACGGCGCTTTGGTTTGAGGAACAAAAAGAGATCATATCCGGAAGAAGGGGTCGTGAGGAATTTTTGCAGGGCATAAACCAAATCATAGCCGAAGAAATTTCAAAAATTAAATTTAACGGCGTAGACGTAACGAAGCTCATGAGCAATGCACCTAAATGCCCAAAATGTGGCAGCCTTCTCGTCAGACACGAAAATAAAGGTAAAAAGGGGGCATTCTGGTGGGGTTGCAGCAACTATAAAAATTGTGATTTGGGCTTCCTGGCTGATAACAAAGGAAAACCCGTCTTGCAAAATACGCCGAAGCCACAACCTAAATCTGCCATAAAATGCCCGAAGTGCGGCAAAGGTATCCTTATTTCCTACAAGAATAAAAGTAAAAAAGATGGCAAACCCTATACCTGGTTCGGATGTTCCGAGTACAAGAACGGCTGTAACTTCAAATGTTTTGCGGACTCTAGGGGCAATCCAAAATTTTGAAAGGATAAACAAATGACTAATGAAGAGGCAGTTTTAAGAGACGAACTCGAGAAAAAAAGCAAAAAGTACTATCTCGATGAGAACGAAATTTATAAAATTGATCTCATTTTAGAAAGCGAAGGCGGCGATCGATATGTTGAGCGATATTCAGGTAATAAAAAAGAGATAATCGATTATTACCTAAAGAATAAAGATCGAATAGGTGAAGAGATAGTTGTGGACGAAGAGGGAAATAGCCATATTAGACATACTTTTTTCGCCATAAACGACAGCAGAGGTTTTAACGTAACAGGTGATATGTTGGCCGAAGCAAGAGCGTCCGAACAAAATTATAGCGAAATGGAAAAGGCTAAAAGCCGGCTTTTCTCAAAAATTAAAAAGGTTGCGCCAAAATTTAAGAAAAGACAGAAGCAGCAAAGTAAGGAAAGGGAACTTGAAAGATGATGCGGCCAAAGTCCATTATTTGCAAAACAAAAAACTATGAACACACTTTTATTACAAGGAGTAAAAATGTTAGCAGAAGCTAAAATCATTGGGTTTTTAACCAGGGACATAGAGCTTAGGTATCTACCAAGCGGTACGGCTTGCGCGAAAACCGGTATTGCCTCTAACAAGAGTTATACCAACTCGAATGGGGAAAAAGTCGAAGAGACTTGTTTTATTGACATTACTTTTTGGGGACGTATGGCGGAAGTCGCTAATCAATATCTCAGAAAGGGGTCGAAGATCTACGTCTCGGGAAATTTGAAATATGAAACCTGGACGGATAACAACGGGGCAAATAGATCTAAGCATTGCGTGGATGTTGCAGATATGATCATGCTTGATAGTAAGCCTAAGGCGGAACCAAACGCAAGCGGAACCCCTTTGGATTCTGGCAATCAATAAATATGCCTTGGCATAGTGTAAGATGACTTAAGTTATCTTACACTACTTTAATATAACGTGCAATATAAAACGAAGGATCTACTATGAGTATAAAAGAAACAGCTGAAGAAAAAACAAATTTAAAAAAGGAGGATTTTAGCGCCTTTAAAATTGCCTCTTTCGAATTAGATGAGCGTAATAAAGGGATAGGCGAGATTTTCCGATTAAATACTGATTTTAAAGGCGACGATAAAGCGATATTTTTAGGCTCCATGAAAGCTCTTGATCAACATATAGCCAAGCAGTGTAAAGAGCTCAATAAATTTTCACAAGAATTTGTAAATTTAGTATTTACGGATAACGATAAAAGCGAGAAAAAATTGCGCGTTAGATTAGGTGAAGGAAGCTTTGATAAGGGCTTGGATAATCTAATAGCGTTATCGAATAATGACCTTAAGCGTTCTCAAACATCAAAAGCAGCAAAAGAAAATTTTGTTGAAGAGATTGAAGAGATAGGCAACAAAAACCCCACAAAACAAAGAAGGGGCGAAGGGTACGATAAACTAAATAGCTTTTTTAACAATAGCATATCTATTACGGAAAGCTTGGGAAATTCGATAGGCGATGAAAGCTTATCTGCATTTTTAAGCAATTTTAGAAAAACATTTCAAACTATAAATTTTAATATAAAAATTACTCCTAATGCCGCTACTAACGAAAAAGATCAAAAAGTAGATGATCTCGTTCAAACCGTTTTAGAAAAACCGAAAAGTGTTTTGCCTGGATTTGCCGCCTCTAAAGAGATCGAGGCGGAACTACAAAAGGCACAAAAGATAGTTTCAAAAAAGGTAAAGGCTGCTTTGCCTGGATTTACTATTTCTGAAGAGAAACAAGAGCGCTCCAAAATCCGCAGCAGATCTTTAGAGCAAGAGCGTTAGTATATTGCGCTAATGTGGTATAATTTAACGTATATTAAGTTACATTAAGGTATCTTAGGATATAATATATTAATTTCAAAGAAAGGAATAAAAGATGTTTGAAGGCAAAAAGAAGTGGGATTATACCATGAATGGGAATGAGTTCGAAGCTGCGATAAGTATTGTTGAAGGTCGTGCGAGTTGTATGTTTTCTAAAATTTATGATTTATTGGAAAGTGGCGGCTCGGATTTGTCTCAAGACAAAGATTATTTGGCATTAAAAAATCTTTCGGATAGAATTTTCGAGGAAAAAGATAAGACTCTAGATTATTGGATGGCCGAAATGGATAGGCTGACCGATAAATTGGAAATCAAATTAGAGGATAAAGCTTGACGGATATAGAAAAACTATCGCAATTTAGCGAGCAGGATATAAATCGAGTCGTTAATAAATTTTGGAAAGAAGTCGCAAGTTCCTTAGAAAGCGTCGAAAGACCCCAATTGGATATAGTAGGTGGACAACCCGGAGCAGGAAAAAGCGATACTATTAAAAACTTGAAGAACGACTTTAACAAAAACTGTTTATTTTTAAATTATGATAACTTTAGAAAAGATCATCCTAATGCCTCTGCAATTTATACTTTAGACGACAAGGACGAGGGGTTATATTCGCATTTTACGAATAAATTTATGAAACAAGTGGGTGATAAGGTATTGAAAAGGGCCTTTGAAGCCGGCTATAATGTCATTTTAGAAAAAACGCTAAAATCGGATAAGGTGAAAGAGTATATCGATCTAGCGCTTAAAAAAGGTTATGAAGTTAATCTATACGTCGTTACCTGTGATAGAGATCTGTCTATGAGTGCAGTAGAATATAGATTTCGAACAGAAAGAAATCAATACGATCGCAACCCCAAAAAGAATCCTCCTCCACGCAAAATTCCACGCGAATTTAGTGATCTTTGCTGTGAAAAACTGGGAGATACCGTTCAGAAGCTATCTGATACTTACGGAGATAAAATCAAGAATTTAAGGATTATTTGTCGCGATAAATTTTTCGAGCAGGATGTAGTCTTTGACAAAAGCTTGGGACACGATACCACTAAAATAAAAGAGACTATCGATTGTATTTTGGTCGGCAAAAGACGGAAACTAAGCGATATGGAGAAAGCACAAATCTCCGTAATGAAAAAAATCTCGAAGATACATCCATTCAAAGCTAGCTCTGGTAAGGAAAAAGAGATAGACAGAGAAAAAATCGACGATGGGCGCTCTTTTGGGGATTAGTTGTGAAGCTGCTTTATATTTTTTTATCATCGATAATTTTTGCGACTTCATCATTTGCTACGACGACATATAACAAACTTTTCATTAAATATGGCAAGTTCTATGACATTCCGGCAGAATTATTGTGGGGCATAGCGAAGACGGAGTCAAATTTTAACGCCAAAGCATACAATAAGAATAAAAACGGCACTTTTGATATAGGGCTTATGCAGATAAACTCCGTTCATAAAGCCAAGCTGCTAGAGCAAAATTTAGATCTGGATGACCTATATGAGCCGGAAACCAATATTAGATTTGGAGCCAAAATTCTACGAAGCTGTATCGATATGCATGGTTTTAACTACAAAGCCCTCAATTGCTATAACGGTAAGATTGTAAACAATCCTTATAACAAAAAGGTTCTAAAAAATATCAGAGATAATAGAAGTAAAAAGAAAAAGCGAGTTTTGATAAAATTTTAAAGGAGTTGAAATGGAGCTTCACAAAGACGATACTAGAGCTATTTTGGAGTATCTAGGATTTGAAGTGGATAGGGCTTATAAATTTAAAATGCGTGCCAGCGAGCATACAGCCTCCGCGTCCATAAACCCTAAAAATGGAATGATTAAAGACTTCGGCAGCGGCTGGGGCGGCGATATAGTGAGCTTTTACCAATACGTAAAAAATTGTTCACTCAAACAAGCTTTTAAAGATATTGCTACGATATCTAAAGAGCTTAATATTAACATACAATCAACTAAAAGCTCAACTCATAGCAATGATGAATTTAGTCAAAAACGGGAAAGTCAAAAAGAAAACAAGCTTCTAATGCCGATTACGCAATCATATATTGATAAGTTTAAACAGGAAAGAAAGGAGAATTTCTCGAGATATTGGGAACTTTTATCTAAAACTTTACCTACGTTCGACGCAGATACAAAAAAAGCTATTGCCGAAAAATTTGAAATAGGCTACTCAAAGCAAGCCGATAGGCTTATTATGCCTATAAAAGACGAGGCGGGACTTTGTCGCACGCTTTGGAAATATAATCCCAAGCCCACCCCTATGCTTATGTCTGATGGGAATATATTAAACTTGAGCAAGTATACTTTCACTAAAAATAGGCCTCGCAAAAATTTTATTTTTAATTATAAAGACTTTAGTGAGGTTTATAGGCTAAATTTAAATGAGCCGATCTTTTTTGCGGAAGGCGAAAAAGATTGCCTAAATATGATTGCAAGTGGCTTAAGAGCAGTTTCGTTAGGTTCCGCCTCTACTAAATTAGGGGAGAAATTTATAAACGAATTTAAAGGTGCTAAAATAGTGATAGCTTATGATTATGATGATGCCGGACATCAAGGCGCGCAGGAGCTAGCACAACAGCTTACGGGAATTGCCTCAAGTATTGAAATCATAGATTGGCAGCGCATAGCTAAAAAAGCCGGCATGGTAAACAAATTGTTTGATAAATTTGATTTTACAGACTTTTTGTGCGCTACCGCTCATAAGGGAAAAAGCAAGGAGCAAACTTTTGAAAGAGGGTAAAACAAATTGGCACTTGAAAAGAAAATTCAAATTACTATATGCCTTGAACAAGAAGAGATAGATTTTATACGATATATCACACAAAAGCGCTTTTATGACACTCGCGCCGCCTACATCAGGCGACTAATAAGAGAAGCTATGATAGAAAACGATTGGATAGAACACAAAGAGGAATTTTATTCCGAAAACAAAGAACAAAAATAATTTATCTTAAGTTACATTGTTCTGCTTTAACTTACATTAAGTTATCGTAGGATATAATCGCGGCAAAGGAAAAATCTTTACAATATATTTTAATATTACTTTAATATTAAAAATGTTTTTTCTGTATTTTTTTGCTATCATTACGCTATTTCTTTACATGGGGTAAAAAATGGCAAAAAAATATACTCAAAAAAGCCTGTTCGGCGATGGCTTTTGGGAAGATGCCGCGAATTTAATCGAAACAAAAATCGATAGCATAGAAGGAGAAATCGATGAATACAATCAGTCCTCTACCTCCGATGATCGGCGAATGGTATCAAAGAGGAGAATACAATCCACTTTGGGAAAAAATATCCGCGATGCCGAGCAGCAAGATAACGCATTATCTAATGAGCATGGACGAGACAATGAAGATAGACGAGTCCTTTATGGAACAGATGCTTCAGCCGAACGTTTATCGAATGCTGCCAAAGAGATTCTACCAACGCAAATTGTCGGAGAGATGGCTCAAAGCCTTGAAAATAGCGGGATTGAGCGATATGGCGAAGCAGATAGCTCAGCCGGAACTCAATTGGGCGGCGGCAATTCAGGAGGATTTGGAGCTCAAAACCTTTTTGCAACCCCTGGCTCTGGAACTAATGGAAGCGGGCAATACTCCGAACGAAATTCTATCGATATTGGGAGTTCCTTATCACACCGGACTAAAAATGATAGCGATGTTTTGGATGGGAGATTACCAGGAGGAGCCGCTAATGAAATATTGGACAATACTTTTAAAGAGCAGTTATTTCCGGGAGAGCAAGGAGAACAAAGAGACCAAAGCGGTGTTCGAATATCTGATGAGATACGTAAAAATGGAGTATCCTTGGAGACTACTATCCGAGAAGGATTACGAGATATACAAGAGAAACAAAATCAAAGCCCGGGAGAAACTAATGGGGGCTTGGATGAATTACGAGGCAACTCCGGAGAGGATACTAGAGGATATTATGAACTTCGGCGATCCCAAGTATTGGGAAACAAAATTGTATCGCTAGGGCAAAATAACGATTTTACCGCTAAGAGCGAAATCTTAATAGCTGGGGCTAAAGATAAATTTAAAAAGAATTATGAGGCCTTAAAGCTTGTAAAAGAGCTAATACAGATTAAAAAAAAGGCAAAGGCCGAAGAAAAAAATTTTACTATTACCGAGGAAGAACAAAAAACCATCTCACAATTTAGCGGTTGGGGCGATGGCCGTTTAGCAAACGGGCTTTTCAACTCTAAAAATGAGGAATGGCAAAAAGAGCGCGAAGATATTAGCAATCTCCTTACCCATTATGAATATACTCTTGCGGCCGAATCATCCTTAAGCGCATACTATACTCCAAGATTTGTAATTGACGCCATGTATAAAGCGTTAGAAAATTTCGGATTGTATGAAGATGGCCGTAAAAAAGAGATTTTAGAACCATCTGCGGGAAACGGCGCTTTTCTTATGTTCGGCGACAAACAAAAAAATAATTATACTACCGTCGAGGTTGATAATTTAAGTTTCAACGCTCTTGAACTGCTTTACCCTTCGCAAGATCATTACAACATTAAATTTGAAAAATTTATTCCCATACAAAAATTTGATGCCGTAATCGGAAATCCTCCGTATGGAAACATACGGGCCTATAGTGATCCCTACAATTCAGACCTTACGGGCGCCAGTATCCATAATTTTTTTGCCGCGAAGTCTATTCGTTTACTGAAAAAAGACGGTATTACTGCATTTGTAATTTCAAGCAAATTTATGGACGCTAAGGACGCCTCAATCCGAGAAATTATAAGTAAAGAAGCAACCTTTCTCGGGGCCTTGCGCCTGCCCGATTCTACTTTCAAAAATGCGGGAACTAAAGTTACTGCGGATATAGTATTTTTTCAGGAGGGCAGACATCCTGAAATAGAAAAAAACTGGCTTTTATCGGAAGAAACCGCCTTTCAAAACATAGATAAAAAATTTAGTGTAAACCAGTATTTTAAGAATAACCCGCAGAATATTTTAGGAAAACTTACCCCCGTCGTAGGGCAGGGCGGAATTTTAGACATAGCCTGCTTGGAAGATCCTAGCTTAAATTTGGAACAGAAAATCGATGAGTTTATAGCAACCCTGCCTAAGCATATTTATAAATGGCACGAGCCCACCATAAACCAAGATTTTCTTGTTTTAAGCGAAAGCGACTCGGAGTATCGAAGCAATAAAAGGTATTTTGACGGCCTGCGCGAAGACAATCTATTAATTTATAGAGACCAAATTTTCATAAAGCGCCATGCTCAAAAGTCAGAAACTTTATATATAGAAAAGGTCAAGGCTCCTAAAACAGATCTTACGCGAGTAAAACTTTTTATACAGATGCGAGATACTCATAAGCTGCTTACCCGGCTTGAAAAACAAGACATTGCAGATGATGATCCACGTCTTATTGCCGTGCGAGCAAAGCTTAATGAGGCCTATGATAGTTTTCACAAAAAAAAGGGAGAGTTTTTAAATAATCCCGGTATAAATAAAACATTGAAAAAAGATGTGGAATTTTCAAAAATATCATCATTGGAAAAGGGATACCAAAGAGCCGTATCGATCGAGATAGCTTTGCGCGATGGAATACCGCCGAAAGATCACAGCGCACAAAAGGCCGATATTTTATTGGGTCGTATCAATAGACCGAATAAAATCATGAGCTTCAACAACGTAGAAGACGGGCTTTTGGCAAGCATGAATATATATGGAAAGCCAAATATAGGCTATATCGCATCTTTTTTGAAAAAAGATGAGGGCGAAGTGGCTAAGGAGCTTTTGGATCAAAATAAAATTTTTATAGATCCTGAGGAGCTTGAAAAAAGCGGAAAGTTGGAATACATTTTTGCATCCAAATATCTATCCGGCGACGTTAGAGAAAAATTCAAAGTAGCCGAGCGCGTTTCAAAAATATACCCCGGCATGGCACATAACTTATCAAATTTAAAAGCAGTTATCCCGCCGGATTTAAAAGCAAGTGAGATAGAAGCGCCTATGGGCTCTAGTTGGATACCTTTACGATACTATAATGACTTTTTTGAAAAAGAGTTGGGAATTCCTAGTTCATCCTGGAAATTAAATCGATCAGATATTAGCGGGGCTTGGACTTTTCAAGGCTCTAGCGTTGGAATGAGCCGGTTCAATCTTAGTCGAATGAGTTTTGATAAATTCTCTCCGTATGTGATTTGCAGACATGCGCTTGAAAACTCCACCATTACGATTAAAAAGGAAACCAACGAGCCGGTATTGAACCCTGATGGAACCGAAAGGGTGGATAAAAACGGCTATACTATCTACAAAAAGATAGTAGACAAAGAGAAAACACAACAGATCAATAGCATGATCGAAAAAATTAGAGATGATTTTTCGGATTGGCTTTGGAAAGATTATGATAGAAGGGCGGATTTAGTTCAAATTTATAACGATACGTTTAATTGCTATGCCAAAAAACGATACGACGGCTCTAAGCTTGAGCTAGAAAATTTCAGCTCCATATATACCTTAAGAAAACATCAGAAAGATGCCATTTTTAGAGCCATAAATGAAAACAACTGCCTATTCGATCACGAGGTGGGAGCCGGCAAAACCCTAACGGCAATCTGTTCGATAATGAAACAAAAACAGCTAGGTATTCTAAATAAGCCTATTTTTGCAGTTCCCAACCATTTGGTAACTCAATGGTCTGACGAATTTATGTCTGCGTACCCGGATGCAAATATTTTAGTGGCCGATGCAAATTCGATGGATAAGGAACATCGCAACGAATTTTATGGAAAAATCATCAACGAGAATTGGGACGCAATCATCATGGCTCATTCTCAAATTGAAAGGATCCCGGTACCAGCCGAAATCGAGCGCAAGGTCATTCAAAGAGAGATAGACGAATTGGAAGAAACAATCAGTTTCCTGGAAGAAGAGTCCGAAAATGGGCGCTCCTATTCGGTAAAAGAAGTTCAAAAGCGCGTTCAATCGCTTAGAGCTAAATTAGAAAGCGCTATCGATAAAAAATCTAAAACCAAAATGATAGATTTTTCGGACTTGGGCGTTGATTGTTTAATAGTAGACGAATCGCACCTATATAAAAATTTACCATTTTCTACGCATTTGAAAGTTAAGGGGCTGGGCAACAAGATAGGCTCCAAAAAAGCCCTTGCAATGCTCGGTTTTACTACCTATTTGAATGAGAATAATAAGAAAATACTATTTTTAACCGGAACACCCGTCTCCAACTCCTTAACGGAGCTCTACGGTATTAATAAATACCTTATGCCAAAGGAGCTTGAGCAAAAAGGTATCGGCTCTTTTGACGCCTGGGCAGCAAATTTTACCAAAATAGAGAAGACGCCCGAGCTTAATGCAAGTGCGAGAAATTACAAAATTGTAGATCGCCTCGCGGCGCTGAACAATTTACCCGAAGTTTGCGGCGCCTATAATAACGTTGCTGATATTGTTACGAATAGCGATATTAAGCAATATTATAAATATTACGTTCCTGGGGTCAATATTAAAAAGAGCATAGCACTGCCCAGCCGCGCAATACGCGAATATATAGGAGTGGAAGATGCAAACGGCTTTTACGATGAGCGCTCCATCATCGGTAGAATGGATAAACTTAGCAAAGGGGGCTTTGATCCCAGGATAGATAACTATCTAAAATGTACTTCCGATGCCAAAAAAGCCGGCATAGATTTTAGATTGATAGATCGCAACGCAAAAGACTATAAGGGCTCCAAAATTAACAAATGCGTGGAAAATACATTTGAAGAATACCAAAAATGGGGCGACGACAGAGGAACGCAGCTAATTTTCCTTGATATAGGCACGCCCAAGCGAAGCTCAAAGAGCATCGATATAGAAGCCGAAAAAGAGATAGAAGAAACCGATAAGGACGACATCCTTTATAACAACGATTATGAAGCTGACGAGCCGGGCTCATTTACTAATTTTAACGATGAGATCGAATCAAATAGAGATGAAGAAGAATACGACGGTACGGAAGAGGATAGAGATGCCGGAGAAAATTCTTTTGAGCTTTATGTAGATATTTATAAAAAGCTTGTAAAAAAGGGGGTTCCGCGCCAAGAAATAGCTTTTATTCATGATGCGGATACGCCAGAGAAAAAACGAGAATTATACCGAAAAGTGAACTCTGGCGAGGTTAGAATTTTACTTGGATCTACGAATAAAATGGGTGCAGGAACCAATGTTCAAGAGCGCGTCGTAGCAATACATCATATTGATGCACCCTGGCGTCCGGCTGATTTTATACAACGTGACGGTCGCGTTATTAGGCAGGGCAATATGTTATTCGAGCGCGATCCTGAAAATTTCAAAATCAATGAATACCGATATATAACCGAAAGAACCTATGATGCGGTTGCTTGGCAGATTATCGAAACAAAATCAAAGGCGCTACTGAATTTTAGAAAAGGCACGGTGGACAGCAGAAGTCTAAGCGGTTTTGAAGAAGAGGCCGCAAGCGCAGCAGAGATGAAAGCGGCCGCTACTGGCAATCCGCTATTTATGGATCAGGTTAGACTGAAAGCGGCGCTCGACAAAGAAGAGGCCGTTTATAAGAAATATCTTAACGATTACCAGGACGCAGAAGATACCATCAGGGCAAACTGGAATAAAATTCAAAATTTTAAGAAAGAAAAATATAACATTGAACAAGCCAAAACACATTTATTGGAATACGAGGAAAGATTTAATCCGGCCGCGGCCTTTAAATGCTCCATTATAAAAGACGGCAAAGCCGTTGAGTTTAATATACCGGCCAAAACAGACTCGGAAAATATAAGACTCGAGCAGGATAAAATGAAAGGTCTTTTTGAAAGAGCGATAAATTTAACAATTCGCAACCATGATCAAACGATCCCCATTTTAAACTATAAGGGTTTTCGCTTAGACGGCTACTACAGCTCCTCATATAAAGAGCTAAGTTTTACGATAAATATGCAAACAACCGACAACAATGAAATAGAAATGGAGCCGGAAAATCTTATTTATAAATTAGGTGATGGCCAACCTATAAGCTTTGCCGGTTTTATAAAGCGCACAAACAATTTTCTAAATGAAGAGCGTTTAAATTTGCTAATCAAAGGATGTGATGACAACATAGCTAAATTCCAACAAAATACTCAGGATTTAACTGCCTTCATTAAACAAAATCCTACGTACGAGCGCCAGGAGCTTTTGAATCTGTTAAAAAAGGAAAATAAAGTTATTATGAATGAACTTAACAAAATAGCTTCAAATAAAGATTATAAGAGTAATTTCAAATCCCAAGCGCTAGAAATGCTAGAAAGCCTTAGTAGAAATCGTAGCGATAAAGATGAAAATTGCATCACAATGTAACTTAATGTAATGTGATGCAACTTAACTTAATATACGTCTATAATTTATTAGATTGCATAAAGTTGTCTAATACTAAATTTAAAAAATACGCTCTACTTCGATTAAATCTACCGCAGCAATCATCAACATAAGAAATTTGTTCATCTGTTAGGTATATAGTGACTCTTATTTTGCTGGACTGCCTCGTAGCAGTCTTATTGGTAGGCTCGACAGACAAATATCCATTTTTCTTAATAAAGTCATCTAATATCATGCTAAAGAAATACGCCTTACTCCTATCAAATCGGCTGCAGTAATCGTTAACATAAGAAATTTGTTCGCGCGCCAAATAAACAGAAACTTGCGTTTTACTATTTTGTTTTTCCTTAGCATCGGCTTTTGCAAAAGTTTTTTGTGGTATACTCTTATTGATTTGGTTGATCGCATCTTGAATTTTAATCGGTTCTTTCATTTTGATTCTCCTATTTTGGATTTTTGATTGTTTTAAGCAGTTTAACATATTCTGCAATAAAATTAGAATAGCTGTTGCGCGAAAGCACGCTATCGTTATATAGCTCCATAAAGGACATTCCATACTTTATGGCGTTGTTCACAATTTTCGATTTTTTAAAGTAAAAAGTGGTAAATTTGTTGAATGGCTCCTCTCCCAGCTCTTTTTTCAGCGATTTTAACTCTCTATCATCTACGAAATCCGTAGCTAAAAGCACTATATTGCTATTAAAGTCCTGAATTTCGATAATCGTTTCGGCTGTTCTTAGTAGCGAATTATAAACTGGAGTGCAAGGAATAATTACATAATCGCACTGCGATATTATTTCTAAAACCCCTGGCGCCACGAAACCACCAAAATCAAAAACACAATTATCGATAGATTGTACCTTATCAACAACTTTTGCTTTATCCAGATAAATTTGCTCGATGCAGCTATTATCATTGCTTTGTAAAAACAAATTTAGATCTTTCGCTATGCTGAAAGCAAAAGGTGTTTTCCCAACCCCTCCCTTTTTGTTCATTATTGCGATTTTCATTGAAAAGTCCTCTTTTAAAGATAACGTATTTTACCACACTTTACTTTAAGTTACATTAAATTAATACAACTTAAGTTACTTTATGGTAAATTTTGTATATCCATATCCTTAAATTCTTTTTCGTAATCCTCTTTTGCTTTAATGTTTCTACCAACTTGCCCTTTGGGGTGCTTGAGCATAGTTTTAATATGTTTATTATCGGTGGACTCCGAAATCTCTTTAAAAGTTGTTCTACTCATCTGTATTGGTTTTAACGGTTTTTCTAAACGATTTTCTATTGAAACATCCCAAATCTTTTTATAAGTAGTTTTTTCGTAGTATTTTTTACTTTTTTTATCAAAAACATTAAATTTTAATTCTTTTTCTCCCACTATGACAAATCTGGCAAATTCATTCGGCATTACGTTATTTTCTTTTATAACCCTCTCAAGATCGTCAGACCATATATTTATATCCTTGCCCTTGTTGGTTCGATATCGAACATAATAACTCTCTTTTTCTCTTTCATCAAAATTAAAATGTGCTCTACCAAAACTTATAACTCTATAGTAATGAGCTTTGTGTTTTATTCCGTATTGTTTTAAAGCGTTACCCATATAAATATTTTTATTAATCTCTTTGCCGCTATTCACAGAATATTTGTGATAAATTTTAGTACTTGCTTCTACGCCCAATTTACGCAATTCTAAAGCAAAATTTCTACGTATATCATCCAAGTCAATTTTTCTTATATTGACTCTTTTTCCATAGTCGTCTACCGCCTTCAAACACAAATGACAATGTGGGTTATCCGTATCGGAATGCATAGCTACTACAAAGTAATTATTCGGATATTTTTCGGCAATAGCCTTCATAGATGCTTCCTTTATTTTTTCTAATGGAGCATTTGCATAATCTTTCATAGAAAAAACCATATTAAACGTTTCTCTTTTCTCTTTTTTATTCAATAAAAAAAGATCACGGGCTGTTGGAATTTCATACATGGAAGCATTAAAAGTAGCACATAGCTTATATAAATTTTCTTTACCTTTATATATCTCTCCATCGCTAGTAAAAACATTTAAAGTTCCGTTTCTAGAAATATATTTTATGTGTGCCTTTAATTTATCAAAATTACTTGATGAACTGGTAATTTTCATAACCACTTGCGGATTTGATTTTATAAAAAAATTTGATTTATTATAACTTGTAGAATATGTGGCTTTAAATTTTGTTGGACTATCAATATATGTTCGTTGTTTTTTATCTAAATTTGTGAAAACTCGTTTAGCTCTCCACTCATCATCATCCCAAAAATTTTTTAAACGCTTCATGAAAAAATCTTAAATCCTTGTCTTTAATACTTTAAAATATTTTTGTAATAATGAGGTTATAGAATATATTTTACCATCTAACATTTTTATCATCTTTTCAAAATTTGAAAAATTTATATTCACATTTTGATCTCTATTTCTGATAGCTGCAAGTAAAGCACTTAAATTTCGCCCAACTTTGTTTAGAGAATTTACAGCAAACGTTAAATCTTTCATCTCTATATTATTAAAGAAATTTTCTTGATACATAGAATTAAGCAATCTAAATCTAACCTCTTTCGCTACTGATTTAAATCCATGGCATTCGGCTTCTTTCTTTAACAAATTTACTTCACTATCTGTTAATTTTATTCTTATTATATGTGTTTCTTTTTCTATAGGGGAGGCGTCTATTCTATTAAAATTTATCTCTTTATCATCTCCATCAACAATGTATGATAAAATATCATTCAAGATACGATCTATACTTTTAACTTTCATTTTATCTTTATATCTTGATAAAAAATCATAATTAGATTTATCTAATCTAAATGAGCGTTTTATTTTTTCCATATATGTTCCTTATTGTGAGCCTCGCAGAGAATGCTTTTTTGTTATTTTTGGGTGGCAAAAAGATAACAAAAAAGCTATCCTGTAATTCATCAATTCTCTAGTTAGAATTATATCAACGTATCCTTTAAATTTTCTAAATAAATTTGCATCATTACTTATATTTATTTAAGATAAGTATGATATAATCCTCTCATCAAAATAAAGGAGAAAAAAATGACTGAATATGATGCCAAAATTAAGGAATATAGAAAAAAAATTTCCGAACTGCAACAAAAGAAAAAGGAAATTCTTGTAAAAAAGAATTCAAAATTTGCAGAGCTTTTATACAATTTAATGCAAAGTGATGAAAATTTCTATTCTGATTTTTTAAAACTGCTAGAAAAATATAAAGCAAAAGAGATTTTAGAAACTTTAGAAAAAACACAAATAGGAGATAAAAATGTATGATGAGAAATTTCCTGCCGCTATAGTAAAAGCACAGGTGGATATAATAAATGTTTTTTTGGTTTTTGCATCTATTGCATTTATAGTTGGAATATTATTATTAATTTTTAATAAAGAAAAAAGATGGCTTGGTATTCCCTTAATAATTCTGCCAAGTATAGGATTTTATATGGTAATAATAGGAAATGAAGACATTAAAAATAAACTCAGCGATCCCATAAAATCACTATTTGAATTTTTTTATAATAATGGTTCAACATTAGTTTTTATTTTATCTATCGCCTTGATAATATTTTTGTTTATAATATTGCCTTTTTTTAGTAAAGGTAAAAAGGGAAACGCAGGTTTTGGAAGCGGTTTATTTTTGGGATGGTTATTATTCGGTGGCGATAGCGATGATTAAAAGGAAATTGACGAAAGAAGAAGATAAAGCAAAGAGTGAATAATGGAAAATTATACAGAAATCAAAGATTTTTTACTAAGTAAAACATTTCAAGTTTATATAGCCATACTTAGCACTCTATGTTTTGTTCTACCTCTCAATATTTATTTTTTAAATCTGAATATCGTAAACGTAAATTTTGTATTTGCCGGCGCAATATTTGTAGCGATCGGCGCGGCCATTATTTTTAAAATTTTAAAGTGGTGTGAGTATGATAAAAAATGGTTAAGCATAGCAGCTCGTATTATCTCCGGCATTTGCCTAGGTTTTATCTTTTATGTAGTTTGGATCAGCGCATCTGTAAAATTCGCTGATCACATAGAAATCACAAATGGTAAAATGACGCGATATTATTATCGAGGCGAAGTGTATCATACTGATCATAATGAAGCCGGTGCCGTTTGGTATGGTGGCGATAAAAATAACTATAGGGTAACGTTTGTGTATACCGATGGTAAAAAGGTTACGTATGTTAACGGCAAAAAGATATAAATTTCAAATAAAGAGAGGAAAATGAAATACTTGCTATTAGACGAATATTTTACAATTGATGAAACAGGTGCTTTTAATAGGTATCCCGATAACTACCCGGAACAAATACAAATGCTGAGAAAAGTAGGTAAACCAACACTCGCTTTAATACATCAAGACCTTGAAGAACCCAACAAAAAAGCATACGTTGTAAGGAAACAAAGGCTTAAACACAATGAAAGAATAGTAAAGGTCATCGATACAAATGTGATGATAGGCCTAAAAAAAGAGTATGGTAGCTTTATTCTTAAGGGCAACTTAGCAGAATTTGAAAATATGAACTATATTATCACGGACGAACTATTTTCAAAAATTATTAGGAAACAAAGGATATTTAAAAAATAGCCAATGAAAATAATGGTTTTCAATAGATAAAGATCTACGATGCCTATTTTTGGGCTTTTCATAAAAAGCATTCTATTAAATTTAAGTTTTCAAAGCTTAAAATGTCGAATTTGGCTTAAGAATTCACTAGAATTTAGCAAAATTTTAGTGAATTCTTAAATTATCAAGCGCAGCAGCAAAAATCAAAAATATAAATTAGTATAGATAAAAGTATTCCAATTAGTATTGACTTTTATCCTACTTTACTGTATACTAGTTTTCGCGGATTTCAATAAGGAAAAGATGATGAAGAACAGTGTGTTGGGAACAAATACAGCAACTAATGCTGCAAAGATGAGTATTACACTAAATACTTATTTAAAGGAAGAGGTGGATAACATTTCACAAGAACTTGGGAAAAGTAGAAGTGGCATTATTGCCGATGCTTTGGAATATTATCTTGATTATATTGACTTGTGCTTAGCTGAAAAAAGGCTAAATGATGGGTCTAAATTTATCTCTGCTGAAGAGATAGAGAGGCTGGTAGATGAGATGGCGGACTGAATACAACGAGCAGGTTTTAAAAGAGCTTGCCCGCTTAGATAAAGTTGATGCAAAGATGATATTAAGTTCAATACAAGAATTCGCAAATCATTTTTCACCGGAGTATGAAAAATCGCTTATGGCTAGCGGTAAGATTAAAAAGCTAAAGTCCAAAAGAAACTTATACCGGCTTAGGCTTAGAGTATTCAGGGTCATCTATTGCAAGGAAAACGAGCAGTTAAAAATACTGGTCATCAGAATAGGGCATAGAAAAAACGTTTATGAAAATCTTTAGAAGCTGCGGCATTTGCACCACCATGAGGGTCGTAGAGAGTGCCAATATCTTTATAAGCGACTGATAGGAAATGAAATAATGGGCACGACTACTGAAGAATTTCTAATCAAAGAGATAAGGCAGTCAAAAAGACTTATAGTTGGTTTTGGTATACCTATAATTGTTAGTTTGATATACAACTGGGATAATAACGCAAGTCTGCTTGGTCTTATCTTTCCATGCATTATCGAAGCTATTCTAATAATCGCTTGGCGAGACAATGTTAAAGGGCTTGAACAATACAGAAAGCAACTCGAGAAAGAGTTAAAAAATCTATAATTTGTTACAAGCCTTTCGAAATAGAAGTTAAAAGAAATTACATTACTGCTTGATCATCTTTTTAAAAATCTGGATCCATATCCGGATCTATTTCATTCTCATTTTTTGGAAAAACTGAGGACAGCATATCCAGGTGCTCAAGCAATTCCTGCTTTACGTAACCGTTTTGCATAGGGTCTAATTGGACTATTATGCCTTCTTTTCTAGCTAGTTTAATTGCTGGAATAAAATCGCTATCTGCTGTGATTAGAATGATTTTTTCAACCTGCTTTTTATTGGCTAAAGTTGCCATATCTAAGCCGATTTTCATATCTACACCCTTTTGTTTTATGTCTAGAGTGAAATCCTCATCTTTTAAGTCCTCGAGCTTAATTTTTCCGCTTAAGAGATTTTTTAAGGTTGTATAGCTTTTAAATTTCCATTGTATAAAATTTGCATCAAAATATCCCAATCTAACAGAACAATAAGGTTGTTTTTTTAAGCACGATAAAAGTTCTTGTCTAAATTTAAAGGTTTGAGTATTTTTTAAATTTAATTGTTTTTTACTTACCGGTAAGGTTGTTTCGTTTTCTAGAGGTTCACAATCGTAAATAAATATTCTGTATATATAATCATTATTTTTTAAAACAGATTTATATACATAGTCTTTTAGACGTTTTGCCATATTTTGTGGATCAGAAATATCAAACATTGTTCTATAGCGTTTTAAGAAAAAAGATAGATCTACTAACACAGCGGTTTTCAATGGTTTAAAAATCGAGCTGTAAGGTGTTGTTTTTCTACCCAAAAGTTCTTGTTGCATAATATGCTCCTTATAATAAAAGTATTAATTTTGTGGTAAAAGTGTCAGGACGCTTCCTCAACAATAGTATGAGACGTCCTTAACACATAAATTTCGTAATTGATTATAGCTTTTTTCAGTTTTTTTGTCAATAATACTATTTTCTTTTACTTGTCTATTCTTGAAAGGTTGTTATAATGACCGGAAACTTTTTATGATAATTTTTATTAAAAATTTAAACTTGATTTTTCAATTTTTTTCGACAAAAAATTTCAGCGGCAGCGTTTAAATTTATTATATAAATTTATTATATTATTAGGGGGTGTGAATAACCTGAGCTATTCACATGTTCTTTATCCGATTTTATGGTAATTTTAGCCGTATATTCACGCAGAAAATTTTCGGGGGTTTTAGGTGAGCATTTCGGGGGTTTTGAGTGAGTTCGTCGGGGGTTTTAGGTGAGCATTTCGGGGGTTTTGAGTGAGTAGCTTTAATATATATTATCAATTTGTTATGCCGTCAAATTTGTATTTTGCTAAAAAAACATATCAAAAACCTTTAAATTTGAGTCTAGATACAAAAATTTTCTGCCTCCTGCTTCGATCCGGGTTCAAATTTATGGCCGAAAAATTTATGAATTTTAAAGAATTCCCATGTATTGGTATTTTGAGGCTTGTCGGGCTCACCTCTAACCCCCGAAAACATCCCCGAAACTCTAAAAATCAAGGGCATTTTTACCCTCTAGATACAAAAATTTTCTGCCTCCTGCTTCGATCCGGGTTCAAATTTATGGCC
>ERZ773100.182-NODE-182-length-37830-cov-28.002383_pt1 | contig 37830 bp, 29 predicted proteins | sample MGYA00511119_ERZ773100 | MGnify/ENA primary metagenome ERZ773100 (study PRJEB29015, sample SAMEA2738000) | human oral metagenome | biome: human oral; feature: human-associated habitat; material: dental | place: China | collected 2111 ...
CGATGATCTGCTCACGGCTCGTGAGGTTGAACATGACCGCCGTCTCGGAGTTGAGGCCGAGGTCGCCGAAATGCATCACGCGCGCCTTTGCCGCATTGTAGACGACAAAGTCCGGTTTGAAGTTCTTAAGCTCCTCCGCCGTCGGACGGATAAACATATTCGTGACAAAATGTGCCTGCCACGGCACCTCCACGATAAAGCGAACGGCCATGCGCGTATTTTTATTTGCGCCGCAGAATGCGTCGACGACAAAAAGGCGCTTGTTGCAGAGCTCGCGGATCGCAATCTCGCGTACAGCATTCCACGCTTTCTGCGTAGCGCGGTGATTGTCGTTCGGATACTCCTTGGAGGTCCACCAAACCGTATCATGCGAGGTCTCATCATCGACAATGTACTTATCCTTCGGCGAACGGCCCGTATAGATGCCCGTCATGACATTGACCGCATCCTTCATCTCCGTCACTTGCCCGCGCTCATAGCCCTCGAGGTCAGGGCGGAGCTCCTCGCGAAACAGCTGGTCATAGTCCGGGTTGTGGACAATCTCTGTCGTGCCCGTGATACCGTATTGTGTCAGATCAATCGTTGCCATGACATTTACCTCTTTCTTTTCAAAAGATTGGCTGCAGTCGATGCGAGGCATGCCCTCCTGCCTTCGTATCATACACTATATGTGTGAAAATTCTTCATATACACAGAAAATCCTTCTTCCTATGAAAAATTTTATTGTTCGTATCGTTTTTCTTGCCTATTTCTGCCGGCAAACGCCAAAACTGCATCGCGCATCTCCGCGCGCGCGCAAATACCGTCATGAAGAACGGGCATCGTGCGCAGCGCCGCAAGGCGCGGGGGAATATCCATCCTGCTCAGCGACTGCAGGCGCTCCATCTGTGCAAACGCATCGAGCGTTCCTGCATCCTCGCCGAGCGCCCTGAGCACGCTTGCGGCAAATTTATACGGGCTTGCCGTCGAGAGCACAATCATCGGCCGCTCATCCCCCGTCGTACGGCGGTAGGATTCCGCCGCACGATAGGCGACGGCCGTATGCGGGTCAACCGTGTACTTCGTGCACGCATAGACTGCGCGAATTTCCTCCTCGGTCGCACGGTCATCGGCGAATGCCGCCCAGAAATTCTCATTGAGAACAGGCAATAGACGACGCGCGTCATATTGCCCGGTCTCCGCGAGTTCCTTCATCCACGCGGCGACCTGTGCCGTATCCTCCGTCAGATGATAGAGCAGCCGCTCGAGATTACTCGAGACAAGAATGTCCATCGACGGTGACAGCGTCTGATAAAAACTGCGCCTGCGATCATAAATCCCCGTCTGGAGGAACTCGGTCAGCACGTTGTTTGCATTCGAGGCACAGACGAGCTTCCCGACGGGAAGGCCCATGCATTTTGCATAGTATCCCGCGAGAATGTTGCCGAAGTTCCCCGTCGGCACGGTGAAGTTCACCGCATCGCCCGCTGTGATCTTTCCCTCCTTGAGGAGGTCGGCGTATGCGCTGAAATAGTAAACGATCTGCGGAACGAGGCGTCCCCAGTTGATCGAGTTGGCCGAGGAGAGCTTCGTATGCAGAGCGGCAAGGCGCTTTACCGTCTCCGCATCGCCGAAGATCTCTTTGACGCCGCGCTGCGCATCATCGAAATTTCCGCGCACCGCTGTGACGGAAACATTTGCGCCCGTCTGCGTCACCATCTGGAGTCGCTGCACGGGACTGACGCCGCCGTCGGGATAGAACACCATAATCTCGATTCCATCGGCGTCTGCAAATCCCTCGAGTGCAGCCTTGCCCGTATCTCCGGAGGTTGCGACAAGGATGAGGATCGTATCTCGTTCTCCCTCCTTCGCACGCGCTGCACTCATCAGCTGCGGCAGAAGCTGCAGTGCCATATCCTTGAACGCACTCGTCGGTCCGTGCCAGAGTTCGAGCATCTCGAGTTCGCCGACCGCACGCACGGGCGCACGGCGTACATCATCAAACGTATGCCCATAGGCACGCTCCACACAGCCGCGGAGTTCCTCATCCGTATAATCCGTCAGAAAGAGACGCAGGATGCCGACGGCGCGCTCCTCGTAAGAAAGGGGCGCAAGCGCCGCGATCTCGGAGCGCGTCATCTGCGGAAACGCGTTGGGCACGAATAGGCCGCCGTCCGAGGCAAGCCCCTGCAGGATCGCCTCCGCAGAGGAGACGCGTTCCGACGCTCCGCGCGTGCTGAAGTAATCCATTGTATACATCCTTTCAAATAGGCAGATAAATCCATCTGTGCTATACTATATCTGTTTTTAAAATTATAACATCTCACCGCAGAAAAAATCAAACCCAAGGAGCATCACTATGAAAATTGCACTCATCTCGATGGAGGTCGTCCCCGGCCGTCCCGATCAGAACGCCGCAGCCATGCGCGAAAAAATAGCGGAGGCAAAGGCAGCGCATGCGGAGATTGCCGTATTTCCCGCACTCAGCCTTTCAGGTCTCTTCCTCGGGGGCGTATGGAAGCACTCCGCCTTCCTGCGCGACTGTGCCTCCTATGCCGAGGAAATTGCAGCTGCTGCGCAGGACATTACCGTCGTCTTCGGCAATGCCGCAAAAGAAGAAGGCGCTTGTGCGGGCGTCAGCCGGACACTCATGGAGGCGAGAAACGGAGTGCTCCGCGAGGTCGCCCGACGTCCGCTTCACGGCGCCGGGACATCATTTGATCCCCTCTTCTATACGGCGGCGGACAGAAATTTCATCCTTGCCGCCGATGCCACCCCCTTCCCTCACTGCTTCGGTGCACGCACACTTGCGGAGACGGCACGCGAAAAACACATGCCCATTTTCTACATTAACACCCTTGGGCTGCAGGACAAGGGAAAAACAGTCTACGCCTTTTCCGGCAGTGCACAGGTATTTAATGCGGCAGGCGAGCGCGTCCTCATCTCCCCCGCCTATGCGGAAGGGTTGACGATCATCGACACCACACAGCTCTCTCCTGCCGCTGCACGTCCCGCAGAAGCAGCCATTGCCCCCATTCACCGCACGATCCGTTACGCCGTGCAGAAATTCCTCGCTCGGATCCATATGGAGCGCGTTGTGATCGGTATCTCGGGCGGCATCGACTCGGCCGTTGCAGCGGCTCTCTATGTCGACGCCATCGGCGCGGACAAAGTACTCCTCGTCAACATGCCGAGCAAGTTCAACTCTGCGACGACGAAGGACCTTGCCGCACAGCTTGCCGAGAGCCTCGGCTGCCGCCATATGATCGTTCCAATCGAAGAGAGTGTCGCATACACCGCGGAGCAGCTGACGGGGATCCCTATCATGGGGAAACCTGCAGCGGAGGGCGAACATCTCACCATCTCCTCGTTCGTCCGTGAGAATATGCAGGCGCGTGACCGCAGCGGGCGCGTTCTCTCCGCCGTCGCTGCTGCATGGGGCGCAGGCTTTACCTGCAACGCGAACAAGGCGGAGTCCACCGTCGGCTATGCAACCCTCTACGGCGATCAGGCGGGCTTCCTCTCTGCGCTTGCCGACCTCTGGAAATATCAGATCTACGATCTTGCGCGCTATCTGAACGAGACGGTCTATGGACGCGAGGTCATCCCGCAGGGCATCATCGATATCGTGCCGAGTGCCGAGCTCTCCGATGCCCAGAACGTCGACGAGGGCAAGGGCGACCCCATCCGCTATCCGTACCACGACTATCTCTTCCGCGCCTTTGTCGAAGAGAACCGCATTCCCGAAGATATTCTCGCACATTACGCAGACGGAGATCTCGAGGACGATATCGGCTGCGGGAAGGGCGTCATCGCTTCCTTCTTCTCCACGACAAAAGACTTCATCGATGATCTCGAGCGCTGGTGGAACCTCTACACAGGCATGGCAGTCGCAAAGCGCATCCAGGCGCCGCCCCTCATCTCTGTCACCGGCCGCGCATACGGTGCAGATCATCCCGAATCTCAGATCGGTCCGTATGAGACGATCTCCTATCGCGCACTGAAAGAAAAACTGCTCCGAAAATGAATCGCTCCGACACATACTGCGGCGTCCCTGCGAAAATATACGCGGGGGCGTTTTTTTGGAGTTTTGTCAAAAAATATTTCATTGAGAAATTTTCTCATTTACAAGATTCAATTTTTGTGCTATTCTCAATACAAAAGAAAGGATGGTGCAAATATGCACGCAAAAAAATTATTTCCACGATTCCTGCTCACCCTCGCACTCGCCATGATGGCACTGGTCGCCGTCGGCTGCGGCGGAGGAGGCACAGGCAGCGACAAGGCAGCCGACACGAAGAAAACGGTGACGGTCACAACCTCATTTTTACAGGATATGACAAAACAGCTCGCGGGCGACTATGTGAACATCGAGCTGATTATTCCCGCCGGTGAGGATCCGCATCTCTACGTCGCGCAGCCTGCCGATCTTGAGAAGATCAAGAAGGCAGATCTCCTTCTCTACCACGGTCTGCACTTCGAGGGTAAGATGGCAGAAGTACTCGAGAAGAAGGGCGTCGCAGTCACGAAGAACTTTGCGGACGCGAACATCAACTACATGGAGGAGGACGGCAAGAAGATCGTCGACCCGCATTTCTGGTTCGATGTCGCCCTCTATAAACAGGCAACGGAGACGGCGGCCGCTGAGCTCATTAAGCTCGTTCCCGCACACGAGAAGGAGATTCAGGAGAATCTAAAGAAGTATCTTGCCGATCTGGATGCGCTTGATGCGGAGATCACACAGAAGATTGCACAGATTCCCGAGGGTCAGCGCAACCTCGTCACGCCGCATGACGCATTCAACTATTTCTCCCATCGCTACCACGTGAACGTCATTGCACCGCAGGGTGTCAGCACGGACTCCGAGGTTGCAAATGCTGACATCGAGAAAACAGCAAACTACATCGTCGATCACAAGGTTAAGGCGGTGTTCGCTGAGAGTACAACGAATCCCGAGCGCATGAAAAAGCTGCAGGAAGTCTGCAGGACGAAGGGCTTCGATGTCGAAATTGTCGGAGGCGAGGGCAACGAGCTTTTCTCCGACTCGCTCGCACCCGCCGGGGAGAAGGGCGATACCTACATTACCATGTACCGCAGCAACGTCGACCTGATTGTTTCGCATCTGAAATAACCATGACGCGTTGTCATATGTTGCACGCAAATGACAGCATGTCCGTGTGTTGCTCCTAAGCAAACCCTAGTGAAGCAAGCGGAGCAAAGGGCACGTTCTGCCCCCTGCGGATTTCTTTCGTTCAAGCGAAGCGCGTTTAAGAAGTCCGCAGGTATTTAGGCAGATAAGTGCCCGACCGCTTGCGTAACGAAGCGTTTGCGTGGGAGCTCGCACGGATAAGGACATAAAGCAAACATAGGGAAGGGACGCAAAATGGAAGGAACGAACAGCGTCATACATGTCGAAGATCTCACAATGGCATACCGCGAGACGCCTGTGCTCTGGGACATCGATCTCGACGTACCGGAGCATGTGCGCTGCGCGATCGTGGGTCCGAACGGCGCGGGCAAGTCTACGCTCCTCAAGGGTATCCTCGGACTTGTAAAGCCGGTCTCGGGCGCAGTGCAGCTCTGGGGAAAGCCGCTCTCCGCCGTGCAGAAAGAGATCGCCTATGTGCCGCAGCGTGGCTCCGTCCACTGGGATTTCCCGACGACAGTCTTCGACGTCGTGCTCATGGGCCGCTATGCCCATCTGGGACTCGTACGCCGCCCCGGCAAGGAAGATCGCGCACACGCGATGGAGGCCCTGGAAAAGATGAAGATGGCCGACTTTGCCAACCGTCAGATCTCGGAGCTCTCGGGCGGGCAGAAGCAGCGTGTCTTTATCGCGCGCGCACTTGCGCAGGATGCGCAGCTCTACATTATGGACGAGCCGCTTGCGGGCGTTGACGAGACGACGGAGCGCATCATCATGGATGAGTTCATAAACCTGCAGCGCGACGGCCGCACGGTCGTTGCGGTGCATCATGATCTCAGTACGCTGGACACGTATTTTGACTATCTTGTCGTGCTCAACCGCACGGTGAAGGCATGCGGCTATCTGGCGGCACTGGATACGGATGCGGCGCTGGCACGCGCCTACCGCGTGAAGGAGTGACAGCGATGGACATACTGACAAACTATACGTTCCAAATCGTCGCACTCGGCAGCGTCATCCTCGCCGTTGCCGCCGCCCCTGTGGGTGCGTTCAGCGTCTACAAGGGGCAGAGTCTCATCGGCGATGCGATCGGACACTCGACCTTTCCCGGCATCATCCTCGCCTACATGGCATTCGCGACGCGCAGCCCCGTCGTGCTCCTTGCGGGTGCAGTCACAGCGGGCGCGGCAAGCTATGCGCTCATCCAGCTCGCCCACAAGGACAAACGCCTCGGCCTCGACGCGAATCTCGCCATCTTCCTCTCAGGCTTCTTCGGGCTCGGTATGGCGCTCAAGAGTTTTATTCAGGGCAATCCCGACTATGCGGGGGCATCGCAGGCGGGTCTCGGCACCTACATCTTCGGACAAGCGGCATACATGCTTGAGGCAGACGTGCAGCTCATCTGCGTCGTCTCCGCCGTCGTACTCCTCCTGCTCCTGCTCTTTTACAAGGAGCTGAAACTCTTCGTTTTTGATGCAGAGTATGCGGAGGTGGTCGGGCTCCCCTGCCGCCTGCTGAACATCCTGCTGCTCGTCATGACGATCGCAGTGATCGGCATCGGCATCAAGGCAGTGGGAGCGATCCTGATCAGCTCCTTCCTTATCATCCCCTGCGCTGCAGCAAACCAGTGGTCGAACAATCTATCCCGCGTACTTCTGCTGAGCAGCGGCATCGGTGCAGTCTCTTCGCTTGTCGGAACATACATCAGCACGCTCGAGCAGGGCATGTCGACGGGGCCCTCTATTATCCTCGTTGCTTCGGTGATTGCATTTTTCTCGATTCTTTTCGGGACGAAGGGGATTCTCGGCAGGGCGCTCAAACGGAGGCAGCGAAATGGATGACGCACTCCTCGTACTCCTCTTGACAGCGGCAGCATGCGCTCCGCTCGGCGTCTTTCTCATCCTGCGCCGTCTCTCGATGATGGCGGACGCGATCAGTCACACGGTGCTGCTCGGGATCGTGCTCGCATTTTTTCTCACGCATGATCTCGGCTCTCCGTGGCTGCTCTTCGGTGCTGCGCTCATCGGCGTCGTCACCGTCTCGCTCGTGGAGCTCCTCGGCAAGACAAGCCTCGTCAAATATGACGATGCGATCGGCGTCATCTTCCCCCTGCTCTTCGCACTCGCCGTCATCCTCATCAGCAAATATGCGGGAAACGCCCATCTCGATACGGATATGGTGCTCATGGGCGAAGTCATCTACGCAGGGCTGAATACGGTCGAGATCGGCGGCACAGAGATTCCCGCCGCTGCGCTTAAGATGGGCGGGCTGATTGTTGTGATTGCCTCGTTTATCACCGTATTCTACAAAGAGCTGAAAGTCTCTACATTCGACGGGGAGTATGCACGGCTCATCGGCGTGCCGGCAGGCATCCTCTTCTATGCCTTTATGTCACTCACCTCGCTCACCACGGTCGCAGCATTTGATGCGGTCGGCGCGATCCTCGTCATCTCCTTCTTTATCGCTCCCGGTGCGACGGCACTGCTCTTTACGAAGCATCTGTCGCATACATTGCTGCTCGCCCTCCTCATCAGCGTTATCAACTCCATCATCGGCTATGCGCTCGCCGTGCATATGAATGCCTCAATCGCCGGGCTCTGCGCTGTCATAAATATGCTCGTCTACGTGCTCGCCCTGCTCTCAAGCCCGAAAGGCACGATTACATCCTACATTCGCCGCCTGCAGAGCATTCAGCAGATGCAGCGGGATCTCTTCCTGCTCCACATCGGCACGCATACGGCAGAGAGCAGGGAGAGCAGCGAGAATCATGCGGATGAGATCGGCGATCATCTGAAATGGGACGCCCCGAAGATTCGCCGCGTCAGCCGCGAGCTGATCGAGCGCCGCCTCCTGTGCCGGGACGGCAATTACTATTTGCTGACCGAGGAAGGCAGGGCAGCCTACGACACGCTTTGCCGGCGGTATTATATCTGACTCTCGTCCGTCTGCAGATTTTCCATGCATCAAAAAATCCGTCCGATTGCAGTACTGCCCTGCAGTCGGACGGATTTTTCATGTGCATATATTTACCGCATAAAGTAGGCGACGCCGGACTCAAAGACCATTTGATTCATATCGCCGGGAACATTCTTGCCGATGTTCTCGCCGATGCGCTCGGCGTGCGCCATGCGTCCGTAGATGCGCCCGTCAGGACTGGTGATGCCCTCGATCGCGTTCACCGAGCCGTTCGGATTGTACGGCTGCTCGAGCGTCGGTTCCCCCTTTTCGCTCACGTACTGTGTGGCAATTTGTCCGCGGATGCGCAGATTTGCGACAGTGATCGCATCGGCGTAGAACCGTCCCTCTCCATGTGAGACGGCGAGCGTGTGCGTATCGCCGACATTCACATGCGAGAGCCACGGAGAGAGATTTGATGCAACGCGCACGCGTACGGTCTGCGATACGTGGCGGCCGATGTTGTTGTAGGTGAGCGTCGGCGTGTTCTCATCGAGCTCTGTGATTTGGCCGTGCGGCAGGAGGCCGAGTTTGAGCAGCGCCTGAAATCCGTTGCAGATGCCGAGGATCAGCCCGTCCTGATCGCGCAGGAGGCGCTGAACGGCCTCAGCGATTGCCGGTGCGCGGAACATTGCGGCGATGAACTTTCCTGTACCGTCGGGCTCGTCGCCGCCGCTGAACCCGCCCGGCAGCATGAGGATCTGCGCCCGCTTGAGCGCTGCGGCAATCGCCGCAACGGTTTCCTCCACCGCCGCGGGCGTCAGGTTGCGCACGACGAGGATCTCCGGGATCGCTCCCACGCGCTCCCATGCGCGCGCCGAGTCATACTCGCAGTTTGTCCCCGGAAAGACGGGGATGCAGACGCGGGGCTTGGCGATCTTCACAGAGCTTCCAATCCGTCTTCCCTGCGCATAGGGCGCATAGGTCGGACGTTCAGCTTGGCGCGTACTCTGCGGTATGGTTGTCGGAAAGATCTTCTCGAGCGGCTGCGTGTATGCCTCTTTGACATCTGCGAGCACAATGGTGTCCAGATCTGTGATGATGCTCGGCACATCGCGCGTCGTCCCGATTTCCACGGCACCCGTTCCGGCGAGATTCGCCGCCACGTCAAGCGAGGGAGAGACCTCAAGCAGCATCGTACCGTAAAGCGGCTTAAAGAGATCTTCCTGCGGAAAAAATGCAGTGAACTTAAACCCGAGATTGTTGCCGAGGCACATCTTCGAGATCGCCGCCGCAATGCCGCCGCGCCCGACGCTCTGTGCCGAGAATACCTTCTGATCGGCGATCAGATGATGAATCTTTTCAAAGTTCCTGTTGAGCCGTTCAAATACGGGAAGATCCTGCGCATCGTGCGCGACCGGAACCATAAGGACCTTGTTGCCCGGATATTTGAACTCGGGCGAAATAACCTCGTTCGCATGAACTGTCGCTGCGGCAAACGCGACAAGCGTCGGCGGAACGTTCAGATTCTCGAATGTCCCGGACATGGAATCCTTGCCGCCGATCGCAGGGATGCCGAGCTCATGCTGCGCGCGCAGAGCGCCGAGAAGCGCAGCAAACGGCTTGCCCCACTTCTTTGGATCGGTGCCAAGGCGTTCGAAATACTCCTGCAGCGTCAGGCGAATGGCATCCGCTTTGCCGCCCGTCGCAACAATCTTTGCCGCGGCCTCGACAACAGCGTAAACCGCTCCATGGAACGGACTCCACGTCGAAAGGTCCGGGTCAAAGCCGAACGCCATTGCCGACGCGGTATTCGTCTCTCCGTGACGCACCGGGATCTTTGCGACCATCGCCTCCGTCGGGGTGAGCTGATACTTTCCTCCGAACGGCATGAGCACGGTTGCCGCGCCGACGGTCGAATCAAAACGCTCGCCGAGCCCCTTTTGACTGCATATGTTGAGATCGCTCAGATTCGCGATCCACATCGCCTCCAGATCACGCCCCGCCTTCTTGACGAGCGGGGGGACCTGCTGCAGATACGGCGTTTTCTCATTCGGTGCCTCTACGGTGACCCGGACGTGCTGGCGCACACCGTTCGTCGCGAGAAAACTGCGCGCGATCCGCACAATTTCCTTGCCGTGCCACTTCATGACAAGGTTCGGCTCTGCTGTCACGACAGCGACCTCAGTCGCCTCGAGATTCTCCTCATCCGCATGGCGCAGAAATGCCGCGGCATCCTGCGGAGCGAGTACGACCGCCATGCGCTCCTGCGACTCTGAGATCGCGAGCTCTGTCCCATCGAGGCCCTCATATTTCTTCGGAACGGCGTCGAGGTCAATTGCAAGGCCGTCGGTCAGTTCTCCGATCGCAACGGCAACGCCGCCCGCGCCGAAATCGTTGCAGCGCTTGATCATGCGGCTGACCTCGGGACTGCGAAAGAGCCGCTGGATCTTGCGTTCCGTCGGCGGATTGCCCTTCTGGACCTCCGCGCCGGAGGTTGTCAAAGAGCTCTCGGTATGCTGCTTCGACGACCCTGTCGCGCCGCCGATGCCGTCGCGTCCGGTGCGTCCGCCGAGAAGAATAACAACATCTCCCGGTACGGGACGCTCACGCATAACCTGATCCGCAGGTACGGCGCCGAGAACCGCACCGATCTCCATGCGTTTGGCAAGGTAGCCCTTGTGATAGATTTCGCGTACCTGCCCCGTCGCAAGTCCGATCTGATTGCCGTAGGAACTGTATCCTTCCGCCGCGCCGAGCGTAATCTTTTTCTGCGGGAGTTTTCCGGGCAGTGTTTCCTCGATCGGCACACGCGGGTCGGATGCTCCCGTCACGCGCATCGCCTGATATACATACGAGCGTCCCGAGAGCGGGTCGCGGATCGCGCCGCCGAGACAGGTCGCCGCGCCGCCGAACGGCTCGATCTCGGTCGGATGGTTGTGTGTCTCGTTCTTGAACATGAGGAGCCATTCCTCATCCCTGCCGTCGACATCCACCGTGATGCGGATGCTGGACGCATTGATCTCCTCCGATTCGTCGAGATCATCGAGTTTCCCCTCCGCACGCAGCGCCTTCATCCCGATGACGGCAATGTCCATCAGTGTCGTATCGCGCTGTTTTCCATCCTTATAGAGTGCTCTGCGGTCATCCGTATAAGTCTGATAGGTCTCGACAATCGGGAGCGCAAAGAAGCCGTTTTCAATAGTGACCGCGTCAATCGCCGTGGTAAATGTCGTATGGCGGCAGTGGTCGGACCAGTAAGTGTCGATGACGCGCAGCTCCGTGATCGTCGGAGCGCGGTGCTCTGTATCGCGGAAATACTGCTGTACGAATTCGAGATCCGCCCCGCTCATTGCAAAATTATGCTCTGCGTGAAAGCGTTCCAGCTCCGTCCGTGAAAGCTGATTGAACTGCGTGAGGACTTCCACATCTGTGGGAAGCGTAATCCGCGTCTCCAGCGTCGCGGGTTTGGCGAGCGACGCCTCGCGGCTCTCTACCGTATTGATGAGATAGGCTTTGATCTGCTCATAGACGCGCTCATCCACCTTGCCGACGAGCACAATGACGCGCGCCGTACGAACATCCGGGCGCTCTCCCTGCGTCACGAGCTGTACGCATTCCGCCGCCGCAGCCGCCGTTGGATCGAACTGTCCCGGCAGAGGCTCGATCGCAAATATGCGCGCATCGGAAAAGTCCGGCAAAGCGTCCTCATACACGGTATCAACAGGCGGGTCAGCAAAGACAATATTCCGCACCCGCGCAAATTCCTCGTCGCTGAGCCCCTCAATATCGTAACGCATGATCATGCGGACGGCGCGCAAATCCGTCAGGCGGAACGTCTCTACCAGATCATTGCAGAGCCGCTGCGCAGGAATATCAAAGAAGCCCTGCCGCTTCTCCACAAAGATTCGTTTGACTGCCATCGGAATCCCCCTTCTCTAACGCTGTTTCTCTGCACTCTATTCTATCGTAATTTAGTTGGATATGCAACGGCTATCCTTCGTATCCCCTGATCGAAGCATATACAAAAAAGAGCCGCTGCGGGCGCAAGGGCTCTCTCGTATTTTTGTTCAAGCGATCGCTGTCTCGAGCGCGATCTTGATCATATCGTTGAACGTGGTCTGGCGCTCCTCGGCGGTGCATTCCGCCCCCGTGAGGAGGTGATTGCTGACGGTGAAGAGGGCGAGTGCCTGCCGACCAAATTTTGCTGCCAGCGTATAGAGCGCCGCCGCCTCCATCTCCACGGCGAGTACGCCGTATGCGCGCAGCTTCGCGTTGTCGATTTCCTCGTCGTAGTAGCGGTCAACGGAGATGACGTTGCCGACGCGCACGGAGACATTCAGCTTTTTCGCATTCTCCACGGCTGTCGACAGGAGCTCATAGTCGGCCAGCGGCGCATAGTTGATCGCACCGCCGAAGATGTTGCGGATCATCGAGGAATCTGTCGTTGCCCCCTGCGCAATGAAGACGTCGCGCAGCTTGACCTTCTCATGCATGCCGCCGCAGGTGCCGACGCGGATGAGCTTCTGCACGCCGTAGTGCTCCATCAGCTCATGGATGTAGATCGAGATCGACGGCATGCCCATGCCTGTCCCCTGCACAGAGACGGGAACACCGTGATACGTCCCTGTATAGCCGAGGATGTTGCGGATGGAGGTATACTCCTTTGCCCCCTCGAGGAAGTTCTCCGCGATGAACTTCGCGCGGAGCGGATCGCCCGGGAGGAGAATGCGCTCGGCGATTTCTCCTTTTTCTGCGGCAATATGCGGTGTACTCATGTAAATTCTCCTATCTTTCCTGTGATTGTTTCCTCAGTCCTCATATCCGCTCGGATGAGCTGCGTGCCATTGCCACGCCGTGCCGATGATCTGTTCCACATCCGTAAGCCGCGGCCGCCATCCGAGTACGGCGCGCGCCTTGTCGCTTGCTGCGACAAGCTGTGCCGGATCGCCTGCGCGCCGCGCGCCGATCACAGCCTTGATGGAACGCCCCGTCGCCTTCTCGGCCGCAGCAATCATCTCCTTGACTGAGAATCCCTGTCCGCTGCCGAGGTTGAAGATATCGCTCTCTCCGCCGCTGCGCAAATATTCGAGTGCACGCACATGGGCGTCTGCGAGGTCGACGACGTGGATATAGTCGCGCAGGCAGGTGCCGTCCGGCGTCGGATAGTCGTCTCCATAGACGGTGATATGATCTCTTTTTCCGTTCGGCACTTGAAGAATCAAAGGAATGAGGTGCGTCTCGGTCGCGTGATCCTCGCCGATCACGCCATTCGGCAGAGCACCTGCCGCATTGAAGTAGCGCAGGGAGACATAACGGATGCCGCTTGCGCGGCTGACCCACTTCATCATCTTCTCCATCGTGAGCTTCGTCTCACCGTACGCATTCGTCGGTTTTGTCTCATCCTCCTCGCGGATCGGCACACGCTTTGGCTCACCGTAAACCGCTGCGGTCGAGGAGAATACGATCTTATCGACGCTATGGCGCACCATCGCTTCGAGCAGCACCTGCATCCCATAGACATTGTTGTTGAAGTAGAGCAGCGGTTTCTCCATACTCTCGCCGACGAGAGAGTTCGCCGCAAAGTGAACAACTGCGTCAACCTCATTTTCTGTAAAAATCCGATCAAGTGCTGCGGCGCTGCGTATATCGCCCTCATAGAAACGTGCCTCCGGATGCAGTGCGCCGCGGTGTCCTGTCTGCAGATTATCGATAACGGCGACCTCTTCACCCTTCTCGATGAGTGCATAGACGGCGTGCGATCCGATGTAGCCTGCCCCGCCGCAAACCAAAACAGCCATGGAACCGCTCCTTTCCATTCCATTGTAGCGTGGATTCCATTCCGCGGCAAGATGAAAAGTAAATTTCTTAAGCAAAAAGTCCCCCGCCATAGAAAGCAAGGGACTTCATCGTTATTTCAGCGAATATGCATGCGCTGTGCCTGCGCACGCAGACGCGCGATGCGCTCTGCGGTCGCCGGGTGGGTCGAGAACAGGCTCTTGAACGAGATGTCGCGGCCCGTCAGAGGGTTGATGATGCACATGTGCGCGGTCGCAGGCGTTGCCTCCGGCAGAGATGCGCCGTGCACGGCATAGTACTCGATCTTCTCGAGTGCCGAGGCAAGATCGTTCGGATTGCCGCAGATCTCCGCGCCGCCCTCGTCCGCGCTGTACTCGCGCGAACGCGAGATCGCCATCTGGATGAGCGCCGCTGCAATCGGCGCAATGATTGCCGTCGCGATGAGGCCGATGATGCCGCCGCGGTCATCGTCACTCGAGCGGCCTCCGCCGAAGATCGCCGCCCACTGGGCAATGTTTGCAGCGTAAGAAATAACGGTCGCCATCGTCGCCGCAATGGTCGAGATCAGAATATCGCGGTGCTTCACGTGCGCGAGCTCATGACCGAGCACGCCCGCGATCTCATTGTAGTCGAGCGTGCGCATAAGCCCCGTTGTCACAGCGACTGCTGCATTCGACGGATTGCGCCCCGTCGCAAAAGCATTCGGTGCATTCTCATTGATCACGTAGACACGCGGCATCGGAAGCTCCGCACGCCCTGCGAGTTTTTCAACCAATCCATAGAGCTCGGGCGCGCTTTCGCGATCAACCTCCTGCGCATTGTACATACTCAGTACCATGCGGTCGGAGAACCAGTATGAGAAGAAGTTCATGCCGAGTGCAATGACGAGCATGACGGTCATGCCCGTCTGTCCGGCAAAAACTCCGCCGAGTGCAACCATAAGCGCCATCAGGAGCGCCATGAGCATCGTTGTTTTGATTGTGTTCATAGGCTTTTGCCTCCATTTAAAATCAAGACTTTGTCCTTTTGACTATATCATACAGGGCGATTATGGAAAAAGGCTGAAATTCTCTTTGATACAATTAAATTGTCTCGAAGTTTACCAGCTTCGCATCGAAGATGCCGTCGACGGCCAGCACGCGCGCAAGCGTATCATCGGGGATGTCATGATCGATCGTGAGCACCATGATGTTCATGCCTTCGCGGTCGGATTTGCCCACCTGCATGGACGAGATGTTAATGCCCGCCTCGCCCATGATGGAGCCGATCGTTCCGATGACGCCGGGCCGATTGATGTGGGGACAGATGAGGATGCGCGCATGCGGATCGACATCCACGCGGAAGCGGTTGATGCGGACGATGCGTCCCTCCGTGCCGAAGAGCGTCCCCTGTACCTCTGCGGTTCCTCCTGCAGCCGTCACGCGCACGGTAATGAGCGTCGAGAAATGTGAGGTTTCCTTCTCCTTGATCTCCGTCACCTTGATGCCGCGCGACTTTGCAACGCCCGGTGCGTTGACATAGTTGATCTCGCTCTCGAGGATGGGATTGAGCATTCCCTTGAGGATCGCCGTCGTGAGGAAGCTCGTATTGACTTCCGTGATCTCACCGTTGTAGATAACCTCCACATGGGAAACGGCCCCCTCCGCGAGTGAGCAGGCAGTGCAGCCCAGCTGCTCGGCAAGCGTGATATAGGGGCGGATAACGCGCATGACCTCCTTCGAGACCGGGGCCATGTTGACGGCTGCCGTCACCGGCTCACCGCGCAACGCTGCACGGATGCCCTCCGCCACATCTACCGATACGCCGATCTGCGCCTCCACCGTAGATGCACCGAGGTGCGGCGTCAGCACGATCCCCGGTATGCCGCGCAGGGGATGATCCTCCGCAAGCGGCTCGTTTTCGAACACATCAATCGCGGCCCCCGCGACAATGCCTTCCTCCACCGCCGCCGCGAGATCTGTCTCGCTGATGATGCCGCCGCGTGCGCAGTTCACGAGGCGTACGCCTTTCTTCATCCGGCGCATCTCCTTCATCGAGATCATGCCGCGTGTCTCCTTTGTCAGCGGCATATGCACGGTGATGAAATCCGCCGCTGCAAAGATATCATCGAGCGTGCCGACGGCCACGCCGAGCGCCTTGGCCCGCTCTTCATTAATATAGGGATCGTAAGCGATCACGTTCATCTCAAAGGCAAGCGCACGCTTCGCCACACCGCTCCCGATGCGCCCCATGCCGATGACGCCGAGGGTCTTGCCGCGGAGCTCCACGCCGACATAAGCCTTGCGGTTCCAGCCGCCCGTGTGCATCGTCGCGTCAGCCGCGGGGATATTGCGCGCCAGAGAGAGCATCATGGCCATCGTATGCTCCGTCGCTGCGATCGTATTGCCGCCGGGGGAGTTGATGACGATGATGCCGCGCTCTGTCGCCGCCTTTACATCGATGTTGTCAACACCGACGCCGGCGCGCCCGATGATCTTCAGACGATCTGCACGTTCAAGCACATCCGCCGACACCTTCGACGCCGAGCGCACCATGAGAGCATCGTAATCGCTGATAACCTCTATGAGTTCCTCGTGTGAGATCTTGTCGCGCACATCGACCTCATAGTCTGCCAGCAGTTCAATGCCCTCGGGCGAAATTCCGTCCGCAGCTAAAATTTTCATCTGTCGGTTCCTCCCTGCGGCGTACGCCGCCCACGCTTGCTTTACATAGTGTACGGCTCATTATAGACAAAACGAACGGCTGGTGTCAAATATTTCAGAGCACCAGAGAGGAGCCCGCCTGTACTTGCCTGCTTATATATTCATATTTCATTGTATTTAGTATGTATATTTTATTATTGACATTTTTCTTCTGCGGGTTATATACTAAGACCTAATTTTTATAGAAAATTACATATATAACGACTATAAATATATTCATATGTTGATTGAATAAAACGGAGTCCATATGACAAAAAAAGCAATTCTTCAAAGGGGTCTTCTATTTATTCCCGTATTTTTCGGCATCACGCTGCTTTCCTTCGGACTCATCTACATCGCCCCCGGCGACCCCGTCGGCATACGTCTCTCGGCGGGCGGCGTCGCTGTCGACCCGCAAGTTGTCGCACGGATGCGTGTGGAGATGGGACTCGATCAGCCTTTTATCATCCAATATCTTCACTGGCTCAGTTCCTTTTTACAGGGTGATATGGGCAAATCCTACATTACAGATCTGCCTGTAGCGACGACATTTTGGAATGCAGTCCCCTACACGCTCCGCATGGCGGGCAGTGCGATGGCACTCACCCTGCTCATCTCCCTCCCGCTCGGCATCACCATCGCCGCGTGCCGCAACAGCTGCATGGACTATGTTGTTCGCTTTCTCACATTCGTTCTGAATGCAACACCCGGCTTTATCATCGGGATCGTCCTCATGTTTATTTTCTCCTATCAGCTGGGCTGGATTCCTGTGCTCGCGACCAACAAAACCATTGGTATGATCCTGCCGTCAGCGACTCTCGCACTCGTCATGTCCTCGCGCTACATTCGACAGATTCGCGCGGCATCACTCGACGAGCTGGCAAAGGACTATGTCGTAGGGCTTCGGGCACGCGGCATCACGGAACGCACAATCCTGTTCCGCAACGTACTCAAGAACATTATGGTCATCGTCATCACACTCACGGGCATCTCCGTCGGTTCACTGCTTGGCGGAACCATGATCATTGAAACGATCTTTAATTGGCCCGGTGTCGGCAGTCTTATCATGACAGCGATTTCGAACCGCGACTATCCCATCATACAGGCGGTCGTCGTCTGGATGGCGCTCGCGTTCTTCCTCGTGAATCTTCTCGCCGACCTATCCTATCGCTATTTCAATCCCAAGATCAAGGATCTCTAAATGATGAACTTCTTTCTGCAAACGCCGCGCTTCTTTCGTGTGCTCACACTCCTCATGGCGCTCATCCTCATCGTGAGTCTCTTCGCTGCACAGCTTGCTCCCTATGATCCATATGCAACGGATCCGCAGCTGATCCTAAAGCCGGCGTCGGCAGAGCATCTCCTCGGTACGGATAACTATGGCAGAGACATTCTCTCTCGTATTCTCGCGGGCGGGAAAACATCCATTTTCACATCCCTCTTCATCATCCTCGTCGCAGGTTCGCTCGGCAGCTTCATCGGCCTGCTCGCAGGCTACTACCGCGGGCGGATGGATGCCCTGCTGATGCGTGTGACCGACATCTTTCAGGCATTCCCCGACATCGTGCTCGCGATTGCCGTTGCGGGCGTGCTCGGCGGCGGCCTTTTCAACGCCGTACTCGCGCTCATCGTGACAACGTGGACGCAGTACGCACGTCTTGCACGCGGCGCAACCATCGCGGCAAAAGAGGAGACCTATATACAGGCGGCGCGGCTCTCGGGCTGCACGAATACGAGCATCCTGTTCCGGCACATCCTGCCGAACATCGCAAGCCCCCTCATTGTCACCGCCGTCCTGCAGGTCAGCATTATGATGATGGAGCTCGCAGGGCTCTCCTACCTCGGCATCGGCGTTCAGATTCCAGAGGCGGAGTGGGGGGCGATGATCAGCGAGGGACAGAAATACCTCCGGCTCGCCCCATGGGCGGCACTCGCACCGAGTGCCGTCATGGTCGTGGTCATGATGGTGTTCAATATGTTTGGCGATCAGCTGCGCGATCTCATTGACCCCAAAATGCGGGAAAAGCGCGTATAGGAATACGCTTTTCTATAGAAACATTATTGTTTTATTTAAGGAGGAAACATGAACAAAACACTGAAGCGTCTCTGTGCCGCACTCCTGCTCGCCGTTCCGCTTGCTGTAAGCGGCTGCGGCGGCTCCGATCAGGCAGCGTCCGACACCAAGAAGATCATCCACGTCGGCGGTATGAACGCCGTAGGTACCGGTTCGATCGACTCCGGAAAAGAGTGGAACGGCTGGTACACCGTGCGCTACGGCATCGGCGAAACGCTCTTCCGCCTGGATGAGAAGATGAATCCGCAGCCGTGGCTCGCCGAGAAGGCAGAGAACGTCGAACCGACGATCTGGCGCATCACACTGAAGGACAACGTGACGTTCTCGAACGGCGAGAAGATGACGGCAGAGAAGGTCATCGCCTCCCTCAAGCGCACGGCAGAGCTGAATGAGCGCGCCGCATGGCTGCAGGGTGCAGAGTACACAGCGGAGGGGAACGTCCTCACGATTCGTACGAAAGAACCATATGCGACCCTCGTCAATGACCTCTGTGACCCGTACGCCGTCATTCTCGATGTCGCCGGTACGAAGGACTTTGACAACGCCCCCATCGGTACGGGACCGTTCGTCATGACTGCATTTGACCCCGAAAAGAAGGCGGTCATGGAGAAGAACTCGAAGTATTGGGACGGCGTGGTCAAGGCTGACGGCGTAGAGTACACGAAGATCGCAGACGTAGCCACAACCGCAATGGCGCTCAAGTCGGGCGAGATCGACGTGGCGCTCGGACTCACTCCCGAGGCGGCAGAGACCGTTGCAGCAGACGATAAACTCACCGTCATCAATACGCCGCAGACACGCACCTATCAGCTCTACATGAACCTGGAGAAGCTCACCGATCTCGCTGTACGTCAGGCGATCATGTACGGCGTTGACAAAAAAACCATCGCTGATCAGTACCTCAAGGGCGCGATGACGGCATCGAACAGTGCCTTCCTTGCATCGACACCATACGGTGATTCCACACTCAAGGCACGCTCCTTCGACATCGAAAAGGCAAAGCAGGTGCTTGCTGCAGCGGGCTATGCGGATACGGACGGCGACGGTATTGTTGAGAAGAACGGCAAGCCTCTGACCGTCGAGCTTGGCATCTACAAGCGCCTGATGATCGAAAGTATCGCAACGGAGATGCAGTCACAGCTGAAAAAGGTCGGCATCAACATCAACATTGTTGCACACGAAAAATCCACGTACTTCAAGCCGGGTGATTTTGAAATCGGTCTTTACTCTGTCGTCACTACACCGACGGGTGACCCGTATGCCTTCCTGCGCGATGCACTGAGTGCAAAGGGGGTCGCGAACTTCGGACACTACACGAATCCCGTAGTCGAGCAGGCACTCAGCGACCTGCCGAACACATTTGATCCGGCAAAGCGCATCGAACTCGTCAACCGCATTCAGCAGCAGGTGATCGATGATGCTGCGATGGACTTCATCGGTTTCCACACAATGCAGGTCGGTATCTCGAAGAATGTCACAGGCTTCCTCTGCACCCCGAGCGACTACTATCATGTGACAAAGGATCTGGATAAGAAGTGATTTTCCTGTCAATATTACGGCGGAGCACATGCCGATGAAGGAACTGCTGAGAATCGACCGCCTGACGGCAGGATACGGCGGCAGCTCTGTCATCGAGGACATCAACCTGCGCCTTCATGCGGGTGAGGTTCTCGGCATCGTCGGCGAGAGCGGCAGCGGAAAGTCCACCTTGCTTAAGGCAATCGCACAGATCCGCGGACTCTCCACCGAGATTTACGCGGGCACGGTCTCCTTCGACACGAAGAACCTTGCCGTACTCTCCGAAGGAGAACGGCGCAGACTGCGCGGCGAAGAGATTGCGATGGTATTCCAGTACGCGGGTGCGTCGCTGAACCCCACGCGCACAATTGGCACACAGCTTGTGGAGACGATGCGTGCACATACCGACCTCTCTCGAGAGGAAATCTGTGCACGCGCGGCGGAGGTGTTCACCGGCATGGGATTTCCCGATGCCCGCCGCATTCTCGCAATGTATCCGTTCGAACTCTCGGGCGGCATGGCACAGCGCGCCGCCATCGCCCTCGCTGTCATCCTGCGCCCGCAGCTGCTGCTCGCCGATGAGCCGACCTCGGCGCTCGATGCAACGATCCAGCTGCAGGTGCTTGATGAACTGCACGCGCTCAAAGAGCGCACGAGTACGGCAATCCTCCTCATCACACACAACATTGGCGTCGTGCGGCACATTGCCGACCGTGTCGCTGTTATGCGCAGAGGGTACATCGTCGAGCAGGGCACCACCGAGGAAGTTCTTGGGAATCCGCAGGATGCCTACACCCGGAGCCTTCTTGCAGCCGTACCGAAGATGTGCGCCGGACATGCATACGAGGTGTGCAGTTCGATGCACCCGTCGCCAGCGCACAGGTCTGCCGCAGATTCTTCTGCGGACGATTTGCTCCGCTTCGACCAGGTTTCGATGCACTTTCGGGACGGCAGCGAACAGGTGCAGGCCGTCAATGAGATCTCATTCTCCCTGCAGCGCAGAGAGGTCCTCGGCATTGTTGGGGAGAGCGGCAGCGGAAAATCCACAGTTGCAAAACTCCTCACCGGTCTCCATACGGCGACCAGCGGCAGCATTTTTCTCGACGGCATGGATATCACGCGGGTCTCCGGCAAAAAGCGAAGGGCAACCTACGCACGGGTTCAGATGGTATTCCAAGATGCCGCCGGCTCATTCAACCCGCGCCGCACAATCGGTGCGATGATCGGCGAGACAATCTGCCGCCTGTGTACTCCTGACGTGAGGAATACAGAGCAGCGCGTCTCTGATCTGCTGGCGGAGGTTGGGCTCCCCGCCTCCTACGCCACACGCTATCCGCACGAGATGAGCGGCGGAGAGTGCCAGCGTGCCGCCATTGCACGTGCAATGGCCGTACACCCTGAGATTCTCATCTGCGACGAGGCGACCTCGGCGCTCGATGTCTCCGTACAGGCAAAGATTATCGCCCTCTTGCTGCACCTTCAGCAAGGGCATGGGATGAGTCTGCTCTTTATCTCGCACGATCTGCCGCTTGTCAGCTCCATCGCAGAGCGCGTGCTCATCATGCGGGACGGACGCATCATCGAGCAGGGCGAGACCGAGCGGGTGCTTGCGCATCCCAACGACTCGTATACGAGGAATCTCCTGCGCTCCGCACTCTAAGCCCCCAAGTAAATTTTGATACGCAAAAAAAGCTGTGACCGCTTCAATCCGGCGGCCACAGCTCTTTATTTTACAGAACGTCTTTTCATTTTCCCACGGCATAGAAGATCACATGCGTACCGTCCTCTGAGATGCCGATGATCTTTGCCTGCGGATGGTTCGGATTGTTTCCGAGATCCCAGACGTAAAAGACGAATTTTTCCTTCAGAGGCCCCACCGCCGTCGGATGCGGCACATAGTCGATAAAGGCACGCTGCCAAAGCGGCAGGCGCGAAAAACGCGGCTCAATCGTCTGCTCATCCACCGTAAGGTTCGGCACGCGAATTGCCGCGTTGATATATGCGTGCCGCGAACGCATCTCTGAGCGCTCGCGCCCTATCTCCGCCCAGCGGCGGAGATTCTCCTTCGTATCGCGATAGGAGAGATAGGCCTCATCCACACCCGGCCCGAAACTGATGCGGCTCCACACCTGTACGTCATAAGCTGTCGGTGGAATCTCGCGCGGAAAGAAATCTCGCCGAATGCGCGTATAGTTCTCCTGTCCGTTCGGCGAAAAATCATAGTAAAGAAAAAACCCGACAACCACGGATATAAGGGTCACAGCGATCATGAAAAGCGAAAAAATAATGCCGAGAAAAAGCTGCCCCCATCCGCCGAGTCTCCGCCCTGCGAGATACGTGAGGATCGTACACAGCGCCATAACTCCGGCAACATAGGATGATCCCCATACATGAAGGAACCCGACACAAAGAACGCCGGTCGACAGAAATACCGCCGGCGGATTAAACGCGCGCAAATCACGCCATACCGTCTCCACGGCACGCACGATTCCCTTATGCGTCCGCATGGTAAATACACTTCCCTATTTTTCTATTCTCTCTCTAATGTATATCATACCACAGAATTGTACCGTTAAAAAGAGCCGTTGCAGCGCAATCACTCTTATATCAAAAATTTTTCTAAAAAACCGTCTATTTTATATCTTATCTTTCAAACAGCAGGTTCGTCACCAAATCTGCAGGCTGTTCCTTGTTCCGATCACCCTGGGGAACTGCATATTCTCTCCTGTCCGCAGGCCGAAAATCCATTTGTTTTGCTTATCATAAATACCTGTTGGCTCCATGCAAAGCAAAAGCGTCCGCCCTTGGAGCAGACGCTTTGCTGTGGAAGTTCGTATTTTATACGGCAGCAGCCGACGGTTCGTTTACCTCGATGCCGAACATCGCCATATCATCCTCGACGTTCGTAATGCCGCCGATGCCGAAGTTCTCGACGAGGACTTTCGCGACATTTGGAGAAAGGAACGCGGGGAGCGTGGGACCGAGGTGGATGTTCTTCACGCCGAGGTGGAGCAGGGCAAGGAGAACGATAACGGCCTTCTGCTCGTACCACGCGATATTGTAGGCAATCGGAAGATCGTTGATGTCATCCAGGCCGAACACCTCTTTGAGCTTCAGCGCGATCAGTGCGAGCGAGTAGGAATCGTTGCACTGACCGGCGTCAAGTACACGCGGGATGCCGCCGATATCGCCGAGATTCTTCTTGATGTACTTATACTTCGCGCAGCCTGCCGTGAGAATCACCGTATCCTTCGGCAGAGCCTCTGCGAATTCGCTGTAGTAGTCGCGCGACTTCATGCGGCCGTCGCAGCCGCCCATTACGACAAACTTCTTGATCGCACCGCTCTTGACAGCCTCAACGACCTTGTCCGCGACGGCAAAGACCTGCTCATGCGCGAACCCGCCGATGATCTCGCCCGTCTCCAGCTCCGTCGGGGGCGCACACTTCTTCGCGCACTCGATGACAGGTGTAAAGTCCTTGTCCCCGTTCACGAGAGGGATATGCGTGCAGCCCGGCACACCGACTGCCGCTGTCGTGAAGAGACGGTCCTTGTAGCTGTCCTTCGGCGGCACAACGCAGTTCGTTGTCATGAGGATCGCGCCGTTAAACTTCTCGAACTCCTCTTTCTGCTGCCACCACGCGTTTCCGTAATTGCCGACGAGATTGTCGTATTTCTTGAACACGGGATAATAATGCGCGGGGATCATCTCGCCGTGCGTATAGACATCAATGCCCGTGCCCTTCGTCTGCTCGAGGAGCCGCTCAAGATCCTTAAGATCATGCCCTGAAATAAGAATGCCGGGGCGGTTGCGGACGCCGAGCTTCACCTTCGTAGCCTCGGGATGTCCGTAGGTTCCCGTATTCGCGCTGTCAAGGAGCGCCATGCCCGCAACGCCCCACTTGCCCGTCTCGAGGACAAGTGCCGTCAGTGCGCCGCCGTCCATCGTATCGTCGAGCAGCTGCATGAGCGCACGCTGAATGAACACATCCACATCCTCATTCTCGTAGCCGAGAGCGTTCGCGTGCTCCATATAGGCAGAGAGTCCTTTGAGGCCGTAGGTTGTAAGTTCACGCAGGCTGCGTACATCCTCGTTCTCCGTTGCGAGTACGCCAACCGTCTTTGCCTTTACGGAGAACTCTGCACGCGGTGCCGTCCAATGCGCCGCCTCAGGCAGATGAGAGGCATCGCTCAGCTGCCCGAACAGCTCTGCCTTCAACGCGAGTGTCTCCTCGATCACGTCCATGATCGCCTCGCGGTCGAAGTTCGCGTTCGTGATCGTCACGAAAAGATTCATCGTCACACGGTGATTCGTCTCGATCGAAACGCTCTTGCCCTCTGCGCGCAGCGCCGTCGTCACAGCGCCGAGGCCCTTCGTCACATAGACGAGGAGGTCCTGCATCTCCGCGACGTCCGGCTTCTTTCCGCAGACCCCCTGCATCGTACAGCCCTTGCCGCCCGCTGTCTCCTGGCACTGATAGCAAAACATTTTAGCATCCATGGGAATTTCTCCTTTGCTCCCCGCTATAATACACATTTCTTATGTTTGATTATAGCAAAAAGCTCTCTAAATGGGCGTAACATATGTTACCCCACAATAATCAATAGAAATTCTCATTTTTTAAGATCCGATCAGGGGGTAAAGTTCGGATCAAACGCCTGGATATCCGCCAACGTATCAAATTCATAAATGACGTTGTCCGCATAACACCTTCGGTAAAGTGCAAGATCATCGATATGCCGCATATAGAATTGTTCCCAGAGGAGGCCGCGAACGGCTTCGTCTGTCTCATACGCACTCTTTAGCAGCGCGCGGAATCGCTCGCTGAACCCCCTTGAAAAATACACCTGGCCCATCATATACCAACCGCGCTGCCCGCCGATCTGCACATCGGTAATGCGGTTGTCCGCATCGGCAGACAGATAGTATTCTCCCGTAGGCTCCTCACCATAAATTGATGCATAGTAGGAGCGATAGACATACGGCTCAAAAACATTTTCCGTGAAGTAATGATCTGCCGAACAGATATAGGTGTTGTCGAGCACATCCAGGACACGATAGAGAGACGACGTGTTGTTGTAACGAAAATAATCCGGATTCTCGATGATATGGATATGCGGGTCTGAAGCAAGATAGGAAAATTGTTCTTTTCGATATCCTACGACAAGAAAAATATCTCCGACCCCCGCCGCAATCAGCTGGCGCATCTGGCGTTCGACAAGCACTTCGCCGCAAATCCGCAGCAGTCCCTTCGGCGTCTTATCCGTGATCGGCGCAAGGCGGCTGCCATATCCAGCGGCCATCAGTACGGCATTTTTCACACGATAGCTTTCGAGCGCCGCCGCAGCGCGTTTCTGCCGGCACGTACCGTCTGTTTTACACCGTTCGGAAAGCTTTAGAAACTCCTCATATGTCATAGTATGTTCTCGGCCTTCTGCGGATAAAGAGAAACCAACACGACTCCAGCAAAGACAAGTCCACAGCCTAAAATCATCTGTCCCGACACCATTGCTCCCCCAATTCCCCACTGCAGAAGAACGCCCCAAATGATATAACTTGCGTTCAGCGCCATTCCGCGTGCGCATCCAATGGCTCTATTAACCGCGTACCAGAGAAAATAGGATGCGCCTGCGATGATGCCCGCGGCGACAAGCGATCCAAGTACGTCGGGGTGGGATGAAATCTCCTCCCATATCAATCTCCCTGGTAAAATGATCAGTGACATGAACAGTAAAGCGCTGCCGGAAATGCACTCACGCAGCGTAATCGCAAGGTCAGGCTCAATGTCCTCCATGCCGCGCACGGCAAGCACGATTTCACTCCCCCAGCAAAATGCTGCAGCAAGCCCGCAGACAAGACCCGGAAGAAGCAGCGGAGCAGCAAAATCTGACGGCGTCCCCGCCGTGAGGACTGCCCCCGTTACCGCAAGCGCAATGCCAAGCCCCATACGCATTGTTATTGCTTGATGCAGGATCACTCTGGCAAGAATACAGCCGACAACGGGGTAAAGCGCCGAGAGTGCCAATGCATAGGTCGGTCCTGCCCAGAGAATGCCGAGACAATAGGAAAGTTGTCCGAACGGCCCGCCAAGAACCGCCGCAGCACATAGAAAAGCCCCGGAACGATGAAAGATCGTGCGGACGGCATGCAGAGCGCCGCGAATCCCGTTCACGAGGAGCAAAGACACAGCTGCGCTCATATCATTGACAGCGGTACAGACGAGCGGAACGATAATCCCCGCCGCTAAATTTCCTTCGAGAAGAGGTCGTGCGCCAATATCATACAAATAGTTATTGCATCCCCAAAGGAATCCGCTTAGGAGGCCGAGCATCAGCCACAGAGGATACCGTCTCATAATGCATTCTCCAGCAGAGCCCGTGCCTTTGCAGGATAGTCTCTTGCAAAGCGGAACTGGTTCTCTGCATACGCGCCGAACGTTACGCCGAACGAACTCTTATAGGCACACCAACAGCTCCAAAGGAGTCCCCCGACCGCCATATAGGCATATACCCTCGCTCTGATCCGATCATCGAAGCCCTCAGGAAAGTATCCCGCAAGCAGCTGCTTTGTCTCTTCCTCCGTATAATTTGCATAAATCGCAAACATCGCAATATCAATGAGGGGGTCAGAGAGTCCCGCATACTCCCAATCGATGAGATAGGGATCCTCCCGTCCTTCAACAAACAGGAAGTTGTCGAAAATCGAATCAATATGACAAAGCGTCACACGATCTGTTAAAAAAGGAGCAAGAAAAGGCCGCAGGAAAAAGACCTCCGCCCGCACATTTCGATATTCGATGCAGCGGAGTCTCTCCAATGGCATCAGCTCTTCATAGAATTCCAGTGTTTCAAACGGGTCAAAAACCTTTGCACCGGTCAATCTGCGCTCATGAAAGGCCCGCAGTGCCCTCATACATCGTTTTACTTCATCCGTATTATGAGGATCGCAGACACGGGCACCCTCATAGTAACATGAGATTTTATACCCGGGATCAATGCTGAGTGCAATGACATGTTCCGTAATATCAGCGGCACCGAGGAGTTCATAGACGACCTTCTCGTTTTCACGGTCGATGAGGAGCTCTGTCCCGTGTCCGTTGTAGCGAAAAATATATTTCTGTCCATTCACAACGAAGAGGAAAGAGTCATTGGTCATTCCTTCCTTGAGCGGCAACAGAGTACCGTCAGCCGCCTCTCTGCCGAAGTGCAGCTGGATCGTACGCCGAATAAAGCGCTCCTCTTCCATCCGCATTGATCTCGATTGCGTTTCCCGATTCGATATCACACACAAGGCCCCATTCCGCGTTTATATAATGCCGAGTTCCAAACGATGCCGGCGAACAACATTCTGTATATCGTGATACAGGGTTCCCGGCCACAGATCGATTTCGACAGGGACCGGAAGCGTCAGCGGATCTGCAAAGAGGAGCATCGCAAGGACGAGGCGGGAACGACGCTCCCGCGCCTCCGCAGATTCATACATCTCCTGCAGCTTGCCAAGAATCTGCTCTTCTCCCCACACGAGGTTTTCATTGCGCAGGCGCAGCGGCAGAAGCGCCAAATAGAGCGCATACCATTCCTGTGCGCAAAAATCTTGAAGCAGTTCCTCGTTTCCGCCGCCGATTACCGAAACGAGCGCCTTCTTTTGATCAAAAATCCATTTTTCAACGTCGGGCAGATATACATGCTCCGGGCACAGGCTGTCCGCGTGGTCTTTTTTTAGGCGGGCGGCAATACGCTCTGCCGCTCCGCCGTGTTTTTCTCGAAATTCGGCAACAATCATCCTGCGCCGATCCGCGGCAGGATCTTCGCAGCGGATCAGCTGCTCCAAATAATATTCTGCCTGCGTCCAATCCTCCGCAACATAGCTTCCTTCCAGCATTTTATTATAGTCGTCGGTCAGCTCGACGCCGTTCGGGCAATAGACCAGCGGACGGTCCAAAAGGAAAAAGGGCATATTGAGAGATGAAAAATCCGTAAGCAGGATGTCTGCGCGGCTGAGTGCCTCAAACGGCGTATATGCTCCGTCGTCAAGTTCAATCCCATATGCATCCAGCATCGCTTTATAAGATGCGACCTCGTTCTCCGTCATATCCCCCCGCTGGATAAAGTTATCAAACATAAACGGATGCGGACGAACTGCAAATTTTAATTCGCTGCTCCCATATTTTGCAGCAAAGTCAACAAAATGATCTTTATAATCAAGGAAATGGCTTCCTCCCACCATAGGATCTGTTGTCCAACGCGGCATCCAAAGGATTCTGCGTGTGCCGTGCGGCTCGCCGTGATATTCCAAGTAGGGCACAAAGCTCGGATAGCCGAGATCCTCGAAATGCTGCAGTCCGGCAGAAACCGTATGCGAATAGGTAGATTCCATCGCAGCCTTCTCTTCCGGAGAGTCACAGAAATGAAACGTCATATGCGAGAAGAACTCCTGCATCATCGTCTCCCAATGAATAAAGAACTTCGTTCCCTGCGTGCCGTATGCGATATAGCAGAGTTTTGCAATTTTAACGAGATCTGTCGTATGGGTTCCGCCCATCTGGCGCAGATCTTCATAGGGCAGCGCCAAGAATATATAATCCGGCTGAAAGACCCGCAGATCGAGAACATTGGTAAAATCATAAACATCCTGATAGCGATCGTGGAAAAAATGCCAATAGCGCTCTTCGTATTCTCCCACGCGCTTCCCTGCCGTATGGTCTGTCGCAGTATATGTCGGAAGCAGCACGATGATCGGCTCCACGTCATCGTCCGCTGCGAATGCATCATATACGGGAGACTGTTTATCCCAAATAAAGTCGTTTTGCACAAGAAAGACAACCCGCATCCTGCGCTCCGGATGCGGACGGTTGTGAAGTTCCTGAAGGTAATATGCCGCTGTGTTCATGTTGGAAAATGATCGTCCCTGCATAATTCCCGCCTATCTTAGCAAAAGTGTTGTCTTACTTATTTCGGATAAACTCCGAACCGTATGCTCCCGCACCGAAAGCCACGCCTCTTTGGTGCGAACATACTCCATCTGCCGCATGCCGTTCACCACGAGCTCGCGGGGGAAGCGTGCTGCTCCCATATTCCGATGAAACCCGTATTTTTCATGATAGCGCACGGATGCAATATTCTCATGCACGATATGTGCATAACAGGTATCTGCGCCAAATGCGCCGTACATATAGTCCGCAAAGAGCAGCGTTGCTTCTGCAAAGAGCGGACTCCCCCGATAACGTCGGTCGCCGACAAGCAGGCGCCCCGTGATGCACAGTCTCTCCGCAGGAATATGATCTGTCCAGCCCATCGTGGCAAACGGCGTGTCATTCTGTTTATCCACAACGACCAGAAGTCCCTGCGTCGGATCGGAGCAATACCGCCGATACCACGCCCTCTGTTTTTCCATGTCGAGAAGAAAGGGCTGGTTCAGATAGCGATTGTTCAGAGGATCATTGCGCCATGCAATAATGTACGGGAAATATTTTTCCGCAGCCTCTTCCAAATATACCGTGTTTCCTTCCAGACGAAGTTTCCGCATAGAATCTCCTTGCCGGAATTACGGGCGATATGCATTGACGGTCTCGATCACATAGGCGATCTCATCCGCCCGCATTCCGTTGAACATCGGCAGGCTCAGCACCTCATCGGCATAGCGTTCCGTCAGCGGGAAGCTGCCGCGCCCATACCCGAGCCCCGCATAACATTCTGCACGGTGCGGCGGGATCGGATAGTGAATCACGGTCTCTATGCCGCGTTCAGAGAGATATTTTTTGAATCCGTCCCGCTGCGCTGTCCGAACGACGAACTGGTGGTAGACATGCTCGGCGCCTTCCCGCAGCTGAGGCAGAAGGATGTGCTCATTTTGTATGCCAGACAGATACTGGTCGGCAATCTCCTTTCGCTCGGCGGTCAGCTCCGGCAGATATTTCAGCTTCACGCGCAAAAGAGCCGCCTGAACTTCATCCAGACGGGAGTTCACGCCGCACATTTCATTATGATACTTTTCCTTGCTGCCATAGTTTCTGAGCATGCGGATCCTCTCTGCGAGCACCGCATCATCCGTCACAACGGCACCCGCGTCGCCGAACGCGCCGAGGTTCTTCGTCGGGTAAAAGCTAAAGCATCCAATATTGCCGAATCGGCCCGTCATCGTTGCGCCGAAATGTGCGCCGTGCGACTGGGCGCAGTCCTCAATGACGGCGAGGTGATATTTTTCTGCGGCACGCATAATATGCGGCATATCGGCTGCCTGCCCGTAGAGATGGACGGGCATGATCGCGCGCGTGCGCGATGTTATCGCGGCTTCCAGCTGCGCGGCATCAAGATTGTAGTACGCGTCCGGCTCGGCAAAGACGGGAGATGCGCCGTTCTCCGTAACGGCAAGCGCTGTCGCAATATAGGTATTCGCCGGAACGACAACCTCATCCCCCGCGCCGATGCCGAGCGCTGCAGCGGAGAGCGTCAGGGCATCGAGCCCGGAATTCAGCCCGACTGCATATTTTGCTCCTGTATAGGCGGCAAACTCCCGTTCAAACGCCTCCAGCTCCGGCCCCAGAATATACCATCCGGAGCGGAGCGCACGCAGCGCAGCCTCTTCATATTCTGCTGCGTGAATGTCATACTGTCGTCCAAGAACAGCAAGATCAATGTTCATCATTTTTCCTTTGTTGTCAGAGGAATACATCGGCAAAGCACTTGTGCTGCCGCAGCCGGACGATCTCATCGTCCGTTGGCGTACAGCAGGCCGGAACGAAGCCAGCGCTGTAAATACGCTTGGTTGATCCGCTTTAAAGAGGCGGCATTTTCTCTTTGCATACGGGGGACAGCCTCCTTTATGTATTCGTCGATATACAGTTCATAGAGCTCCCCCGCATGGTGCTCCGGGTCAATCTTCCAACTGCACAGATCACGCAGTTCGGGATGATCCTCCGCGATCATCGCATAGTACATATTTTGATCGGCACGGATTGCCTGCTGCCACTCCGGCTGCCATGAAACGCCGGAGCCCTTTTCATACCAGATAAAATGATCGTCGAAGAATCCCAGTTCAATTCCGTCCGCAATCATGATGTTATATACGCAGTCCTCGCCGTATATAATCTTTCCAAGAATTTTCTCCGTATAGGAGATGAGCAGTTCTGCCTCCGTAAAGAATGCGCCGCCGACAGGAAAGTCCGGTACAATGAGATATTCCTTCTTAATTTCAGAAAAGGCCTTTCTGCGATAGGACTCCATATTGGACGGCTGGAGCTGACCGAGCACCTCATAGTTTTGCGGTCCTGCTTCTTGATAATAATACGTACACCCAAAAGCGACCCGATATTGACTGTTCTCCACGAATCGAAGCATACGCGCCAAAGCAGTTTCATCGTACAGGAAATCACCCGGAGAAATCGCTTTGATGTAGCGGCCCCGCATCACGGGAAACGCGCTCGCCGTATTTTTCACTGTCCCCTTGTTGTAGGGATTTGCCGCAATTGTATAGGCATGGAAATTTCGCTGCGCAAAATACGCCTCAATCATTTTTCTGTCAAAATCCGGCGTGCCGTCATCTGCAATGATGATTTCAAAGGAACAGCCCTGCTGGCAGACAATGGATTCAAGCGTGGCAAACAGCTTCGGCAGATTCGGACGATAGGTAAGCACACACACCGAAACGTCAATGTCCGGATGGTATGCGATTCTCTCCCCTCTGTGCATATTCTCCCCCATTTATGATCAATTCTTAGGAGCCGCAGATGTGCGCCCTTCATTTACCATGCGCAGGAACTCATCGTAATCCCGTATGTAGTCGGATTCGTCATAGACCTCGGACGCCAGCACCATGAGCACGGCATCCGGTGAGAAATCATACATCTCACGCCACATGGCATGCGAAATATAAAGGCCCTCATATGGTTTTTCAAGAAGAACAACCTTCTTCTCACTGCCGTTGTCGAGGCGAATCTTGCATTTCCCATGAATACAGATCAGGATCTGCTCCAGCCGTTTATGCGCATGATGCCCCCGCACAACGCCCTCCACGGTGTCATACATATAGTAAACACGCTTGATGCGAAAGGGAATGTCGTTAAATTCTTCCAGAGCCACGAGCATCCCGCGCGCATCGCCATGCGGCTGGAACATATATTTTACAATTTGCATAGTGCCCCCATCTGATTGAAAACGATTAAGTTACGACTTCCGCATGAACCAGCTTGCTCAGCTCTGCCGGATCGACGTTCTGCAGGTAAGAACCTGCGGCTAACATTCTCTCTGCTTCCGCATAGTATGCTGCTCGCTTTCTCCTGTATGCCGCATCATCGTGCTGTTTTCCGCCGTCCGATCCAAAAATGATGTCCAAGATCTCGCTGTGTCGTTCCGCAATGATCGCAAGCGTACGTTTGCTGTCATACAGAAGGCGTTCTCTCCACTCCTGCGACAAATCGCCGGATATGCCGGTGTTATACTCGTACCATACGAAATTCTCATCCCAGAACCCGAGCCGAATATCATCGGCAATCATAATCGGATAGACAGCATCCTCCGTGTAAATAATTTGGCCGAGTATATCCCTTGTATAGGCGGCGAGCAAGCTGCGCTCTCCCATAAATGCAGCCCCGACCACATAGTCCTGATAGACCAGATACGCCTCTTTGACTGCAGAGAAGTCCCGTTCTCTGTACGGCCGCAGCTGAAAGGGATTCATGCGGTTGATCAGATGATATTTATCACCCATTTTGGAGTAATAACATGCACGCCCGAAGGCTATTTTATAGCTGTTCTCCTCCATAAAGCGCAGCATATCCGCTAAAACATGGTCATTGTAGAGATAATCTCCCGGAGAGATCAGCTTCACGTAATGCCCCCGTGCTGCAGTGAGGACGTTCATCACATTATGCACCGTTCCCTTATTCTCGGGACTTCGTACGATCACATAATCCCTGCATCCATGCTGCAGCAGCCACAGTTCGAGCTCCCGCTCTCGAAAATCCTTGGAACCGTCATCTCCGATCACAATCTCATAACTGCATCCTTGCTGCCGAATCACGGAGGTCAGCGTCATCAGCAGTTTTTCATAGTCCGGCTGATAGGTCAAAATTCCGATACTGATATTGTATTCTTTCCAAACATGAAAAATCCTGCTCTGTTCGTCTCCGCCATAGACAATCTCCGCCCCTGCAGCAGCGGCATAATCCGCACAGCGGGATGAAACATCCTCTTTGGTCGTAATCAGAACATCTGCCTGCTGCAGTGCTCGAACGGAAAAGTCCCTTCCGCTCTCATGCGTCAGTACAAGCGGCGCCTTCTCCCCGAGCGCTGAAAGCAGTTCATTGAGTTCACCAAGGGCTGTAGGCGGAGCCTTCCGCCCGAGTTCCAAACACAGAGCAGCTGGATCCTCTGCCGTATATGATCGAAGATAGTCCCGGAACACCTTGCGCCAAATCGCTTCCGTTGATGAGAAGTCCGGCACAAAATAGTAGATCCGACAGCCCTGCTCTTTGAGCATCCTAAGCGGAAGCGCAGTTTCATTCGCTGCAGCCGGCGTATCATTTTGCGCCGCAGAAAATTTATGGATAAACTTTGCCATATCTCCGCAGAGCATATGAATATGCGCCCGAATCTTTGCCTCGGACCAATTCCACCACTTGATCCGCTCGAGCGCAGCAGCGATCTGTTCATCGAAGCGATGCCGGAGGACGTGCGCCGGATTGCCTGCCATAACGGCATAAGGCGGCACATCTTCCGTCACGACTGCTCCCGCCTCTACCACAGCCCCATTGCCAATACGGGCACCGCCCAGAATCGTCGCTTTGCCGCCGATCCGTACGTCATTCCCAATGATAATCTGTCTGCCTGAATGACGGTCTGTCCATTTGTCTGCGCTATGCGGCACGATGGAAGCATGCGCCGTTTTGCATTCATTTTCGTTCTGAAAGATAAACGCGACATCGTCAGAGACGGCAGAATAGCGCCCGATCAGTACGTGGACATCGTCGTCATCCGCAGCGAAGTTCCCGCCGAGTACATAGGAGCCCGCCCCTGCCGTCAATACGGTTTTCCCGTTTTCACGGATTACTTTGCGGATATGCGCGTCTTTATTTTCCAATACCACATGAAAGTTCAATGTCCATCCCCTTATGCGCAACGCGGGAAGCTCTCAAAAATTATGCGAACACAACCCTTTTCTTCACCAGTTTCTCGAGTTCATGCGGGTCTACATTCTGTCTGTATCCGCCCGCTTCTTCCATCTGCGCGGCAACGACCTCTCTTGCATACTGCTGACGCACCGCGTTGAAGTCTTCTTCGCCGTGAGCGAGACGCCGCTTCTCTTTTTCCGCTCGAATTTCCGGGTGCTTATGTTCAATCAGCGCAAAACATACTGCACTGTCTTTTCCAATGCGTGCCTTCCACTCTTCCGATGCGCCCATGGAGATTCCGACGCCGTATTCATACCATATAAAATTCTCATCCCAAAAACCGAGTTCGATATCGTCTGCGAGCATCATTGCATATATGCCGTCTTCTCCATAGATAATTTTGCCGAGAATTTCCTCTATATATGACTGCACCAGCCTTCGCTCCCCCATAAACGCAGCGCCGCAGGCAAAATCGCCGTAAATCAGATAGGCTTCTTTGACGGCACGCATATCGCTGCTGCGATAGGGGCGCAAATGCAGGGGATTCATCGTGTTGACAATCTTATAGCCACGATGATCGGACTGATAGCAGCAGGTACGGCCAAATGCGATTTTATAGTTTCTCTCCTCCATGAAGCGGAGCATATTCGTCAACACATCGTATCTGTAAAAGTAGTCTCCCGGAGAGATCATCTTTACACAGCGTCCGCGCGCCGCACGCAGCGCACTTGCCGCATTATGCACCGTCCCCCGATTCTCGAGGCTGCGCACCACAGTATAATCGATGAAGCCGTGACGCAGCAGCCACAGCTCGATTTCCTGCTGCTGAAAATCTACCGTGCCGTCATCTGCGATCACAATCTCATAACTGCATCCTCGCTGCTGAATCGCAGAGGTCAGCGTAATGAAAAGCTTCTCATAGTCCGGCCGGCAGGTCAGAACACAAATGCTGACATCAAACTCCTTCGAAACGCCAAACAAGCTGCGCGCGTCGTCCAGACCATAGGCAGTCCGCACGCCTGCCTCAGCGGCATAGTCCGCACATTGCGATGATATAGCTTCCTTGGTTGTAATAAAGCATTCTGCCTGCTGAAGAGCCTCCGCATCAAATCCCTCCGGACATGTGTGCGAGAGCACAAGGGGCGCATTCGTACCGAGCGCTGACAACAACGAAAGGAGCTCATCTGTCTCCGCCGAAGCTGCCGTCTCCGGGATCTCGATAAAGAGAGCTGTTTGATCCTCTGCCGTATACGATCGAAGATAGTCCCGGAACACCTTGCGCCAAATCGCTTCTGCCGAAGAAAAGTCCGGTACGAAATAGTAGATCCGATAGCCCTGTTTTTTGAGGTCGCACAGCTGAAGCGCAGTCGCACCCGTTCCTGCTGTGTCGTTTGCCTCAACAGAGAATTTCCGGGTAAACTTTACCGCATCTCCGCAAAGCAGCCGGATATGTTCCCGAATTTTCCCCTCGGGCCAATCCCACCATCTGATCTGCAGGAGCGCAGCCGTCGTATCTTCATCAAACCGATGCCGGAGGACGCGCGCCGGATTGCCTGCCATAACGGCATAGGGCGGCACATCTTCCGCAACAACTGCTCCTGCCTCTACCACAGCCCCATTGCCGATACGGACGCCGCCCATAATAATTGCGCCCGCGCCGATGCGTACATCATTCCCGATGATGATCTGATTCCGCTCGCCGACGGGAACGAGCTTCAAATCATCCCCATTTGCTGCAAGCATCTCGAATGAATAGTTTGCCGCACATGTGCATTCCTTCTCGCCGAACACAAAGGTCACGCCATAGTCCAGCGACGAGTATCGCCCGATCAGCACATGCGCGGCATCACTCTGCACAATAAAATTTCCGTTGAGGAGACAGGAGCCGGCCCCCGCTGTTAATACGGTCTTCCCATTTTCATGATGCACTTTGCGGACACGCGTATCTTTGTTCTCAAGCGTCACATGGAAATTCACCTTACCGCCTCCGGATATTTGCCTATATCTTATTTATCGAAGAATCCTCGTTCTGCTAAAATACAGCCAAATGATCAACGTCTCGGAAAATGCTCCCGCAGCAGCGGCAGCAGGAGAAGCGCGATCACACCGTTGATGATGCCCTCCATAAGAAGACCGGGCGAGGAGGCAAGCGCCGCTGTTAAACTATCGTAGAGCACCGCTCCTGCGAGGGTATATGCTGCCGCCATCCAAAGGCTCGAGAGCACGAGCGCGACGATGATATTCCTGCGGCCCGCAAGGCTGTCTCTCCTGCGCGCAATGCGGAAAACGATCTCTGCCATCACAAATTTGATGATGAGGGTCGGCAGTGCCCAGAGCACAAAGCCGCCGAGAAGGTCGGCAAGCACCGAACCGACGCAGGCGGCAAAAAAAGTCACGCGGCGCACCGTCATGAGGGCGAGCAGAAAGATCACTGCATCCCCGAGATGCGCATAGCCGAGCGGGATCGGAATGTGCGGCAGATAGGTCGCCGTAAAGACAAACGCTGTCATGAGTGCGGTAAAGACGAGTTCCCGCGTTGTAAAATACATTTTCCCTTTGTTCTGTGAAATCATAACCTCTCCTTTTCATATACCATAGCATATGGACTATCAAAATACAATGTGTTGCAAACTCTTGTCCGCGTTCAGCATTCGTGATATGATTTGATGCAAAAGCTGCAAAGGATCCGGTTTATGAATGAAAGTATATGGGCAGAGGAATTTTCCTCTTACGTCTCCCTGACGATATTCCTCACACTGTTTTTGAAAGCCTATCGGAAGGATCGGGAGATCAAGCGTGCGGCCGCAGCGTGTGAGCCTCCGCCACCAATGGACAGCGGGCTCCGCTACCGTATTTTCCGTGCACGTCTGAACCGAAAATATTTCCTTCTGGAATTGATCGTATGGGCGTTCGTGGCTTTTTCAGAAATCGAATGGCTGCGTTCCCTAAAGCCTTCACAAGAGCTCGATCTTTTGTATATCGCAACCACTGCGGTCGGTATTTTATCCTTCTACTCCATCGCTGCACGGCGCTGCAAGGATCTTGGCGTTTCGCACAAGACAATCGTATGTTATTGTCTTCTGGTCTGGGCGCCGCTCCTCTATCCTCCCGCATTCTTCCGCATATTCTTCTGTCAAGGACGGGACACCATTTACAACGCGGATACACGCAGCGAATTCCCTTAATTTGCAAAATAAAAATGGCCTCTCTGCATCAGCAAAAATGTGGAGAGGTCATTCTATATTCTGGAAGTTTTACGACAGGATGCGCACAAGATAGGCCAACGAATCCGACCAGAGCAGTATGCCGAGGAGGACGAGCACGATGCCCGCCGCGCGCTGGATGATCGGCAAATACTGATAGAAGGCCCGCAGCTTCATGATATGCCGCCGCCAGATCACGGCGAGCAGGAAGAACGGAACAGCAAAGCCGAGACTGTATACGAAGAGCAGGAGGGCTCCCGCGCCGACCGTCGCCGTATCTCCCGCATAGAGCAGGATGGTTGCGAGCATCGGCCCCGTACACGGCGTCCAGCCAAGCGTAAAGCCGCAGCCGAGGAGAAACGCGCCCCCGATGCCGCCGAACCCGCGCCGCTGAAACGGACGATACTCACGCAGAAGGAGCGGGATCT
>ERZ773100.183-NODE-183-length-37642-cov-6.420757_pt1 | contig 37642 bp, 47 predicted proteins | sample MGYA00511119_ERZ773100 | MGnify/ENA primary metagenome ERZ773100 (study PRJEB29015, sample SAMEA2738000) | human oral metagenome | biome: human oral; feature: human-associated habitat; material: dental | place: China | collected 2111 ...
ACTGGTGTCACGAACCAGAGGACACTGGTGTCACGAACCAGAGGACACTGGTGTCCTCACAATAACCCCTTAACTAGAACCCCTTAAGAGAACTCTTACTCGCGCGTGCGCGCGAAGCCATGATCTACGCTTCGCTCCGACCTTCGGACCGTTGGTCCTTGGTCGTCGCCTTGGCCTTCAGCTGAGTTGGTCCACGAGAGCAAGGACGAGGAGATGGTTCGTTGGCTAGTCACATACCCGGCTCTTGTTGATCCTTGGTCGCCTGATCGAGTTGGAGCGCTCAGAGACACCTTCGTCGTCCTTGCCCTTCCTTGCTGTACCGAGACGGAACCTGACCTTGAAGACTTCCTTGCTCTAGTGCCAAGCAGAGGGTTGGGTTGTGGCTACGTTGGGTTGATCGTCTCTAGTTGGTCGACACTCACCAAGAGTGCTCAGCGCCGCGGCGGGCGGCGGCGGCCCGGCGGCGCCCGCCCCGGGAAGGCAATCAGGAGGCTCATGGACGGCCTAACGGGGGTGGGTGTGTGTGCTGACCTGGGTGGGGTCATGAAAGGCCCTCAGGTTGGCTTGTACGGCTTCGGGTGTGCCTGGGGTGTCGAACTGTCCGGAGATTCCGGAGGGTTGCATCCACTTCGTTGTCGCGTGTATGCTGGTCGTGCTGATAGAGGCCCGCCGGATGGGTCGGAGTGAAGTTTCCTTTCCTTCTCCGTATGCCCGGCGGGCCTCGCCTTTACCTAGAGCCCCGTGTCGTGGTAGACTTCCGAGGTCAGCCACCGAAAGGACAACCATGACCACCCCCGACACTGGCCGCCAGTTCCCGAAGTGCACTCACTGCGGCGAGCCCTACCGGCCCCCGCGCACCACGGCGAAGGAGTTCCCCGGCACTAAGCCCTACGGCGGTCGAGGAACCTGCAACCCCTGCTACCGAGAGCTCTTGCGAGGATGCACCCCCAAGGCGCTCATCGACTGGACGGTCGAGCACAAGTGCTCATCGTGCGGCCAGAAGATGCGCCCCCCGCGGAGCTCCGTGAAGGACTGGCCGGGTACGCGCCTCTACTCAGGGCAGGGGAAGTGCTCGGCGTGCGCGAAGGAGGCTCGGAAGACGTATCCGACCGTCAGGGAGCTGGCCGAGATGGGTCACCCATGTATCGAGCCCTGCCCCCTCCCTTCCAGTAAGCGATCCAACATCTGGTGAAAGGAAACCCTATGCTGTATCTGCTCGTCTATGGTGACAAGGCTGCCCCTGAGGTGGATGTGATCCTCTGCGACAATCATCCTGAGCGCACGAATGATGGGACGCTGATTTTCAGGAATGAGGGTCAGCGTGACATGTACGTCTACCCGGGCGACTATCTGTCGATCCAGCACGCCTACTTCGGCGGCAAGGAGGCGTCCCCGTCGTTCCTGTTTGACATCCGTGAGGGCTCTCCCTCGAATGAGGGTGTGTCTATGACCTATCCGGGGGATGTGCGATGAGCGCTGTGGAGAGGATTGCGTCGGTACATGAGAAGGTGGCGCTGGCTGCCATGGATTGTGCTGCGGATGAGCTGCGTGATTCCCTGAATGATGCTGACCAGTGTGGGGCGTGGGATGTTCCGGCCCATAGGCGTGACGCTGAGCAGGACGAGGCGGTTATCCGTGTCCAGGAGGCTCAGGAGGCTCTGGAGGAGCAGTTGGAGATGTTTGTGGGCGACCGTTACGGCTTCGACTCTAGTGTCGCATTGGAGGTGCTGTGATGAGTGGCGGTACGCCTGTTTCGGCTGTAGATATCTTCAAGGCGAAGCTGAGGATCCTTAAGGAAACGTGGCTGGAGTTGCAGGACTGTGAGTCACTGGAGCTCGGTGACCCGTTCATTGATGACGCCTGGGACGCGTACCTGACTGCCCGTATTGACGCCGAGAATGCGATCACTGACCTCGTGCAGGAGTTGGGCGGCTTCTACGTCCTGGCCCAGATTTCGAATGTGCACGTTGGGGGAGTGGAATGATTGACGAGTTACTTGTGCGCTCGATGGCTTTTGGTGCGCAGGACTTGTTCTTGGCTGTCCGTCGCTTGGAGTCCTGCGGTCGCCAGGGCGTAGATGAGGATGTGTTGGATGAGGCGGAGGGTGAGTTTATCGATACTCGCAACTCGCTTGAGAGAGTTATCGCCTCGGCTCTAATGACGTTCGGCGTGCGCGCCGACGTTGAACTGCATCGGATTAGTGTCGATGGCGTGGAGTAGGCAGTCTAGGCGCCGTAAGGAGCTCCCTAAGGACTGGGAGAAGATTAGGCGCGCGGTCCTTAAACGCGATGGCGGCGTCTGTGTGTTCTGTGGGGCCAGGGCGAATCAGGTGGACCACATCTTCCCTGACGGACCCCATGTACCGGACAATCTGAGGAGCCTCTGCCAGCACTGCCATATGGCAAGGACGCAGCAGCAGTCCGTTGAAGCGCGAAAGAGGCGCTACAATCGAGGCAATAAGGCTCGAGGCCCAAGACCAAAAAGTAAACACCCCGGCTACTTGTAGGAGACGACGATGGGAGTTAAGGGACCGATCCCGAAGCGCAGCACTGAAGGGCACCGCACCACCCAGGCGCGGAAGCTCGATGGTGGCGTGGAGCCCGTGAATGTGGTTGCCGAGAAGGTTAAGCCTCCTGAGCCTGACCCTGACTGGCACCCGATTGCGAAGAAGCTGTGGAAGGCTGTGGAGCAGTCCACGTTCACCCGCTACTACGAGCCGTCGGACTGGATCGTCCTCTACTCCGCCTGCGATGACCTGTCGAACTACAAGATGCAGGATCGGCGCTCTCCTACGATGCTGGCGGCGGTGAACACTATGCTCACCAGCCTCCTTCTCACCGAGGGGGATCGGCGTCGCGTGCAGATCGAGATCAACCGCGTGGATGAGTCTGAGGCTGAGTCTGCCGGTGTGGTTGCTCTCCAGGCTTGGGCGAAGGCGCGGGCTACGAAGTGACCGAGACGCTCCCCGCACCCCGGGAGCGAACCGACACGCTCCCCCTGCAGTTGCCTGAGCGGACGCTCGGGTATCACGCCGCGGCCTGGATGGTGGATAACCTCGTGCAGCCGAATGGGCCGCGCGCGGGTCAGCCGTTCATTCCGACGGATAGGCAGATCGAGTTCCTTCTGCACTTCTACGCCCTGAATCATAAGGGCTCCTTTGTGTATAGGCAGGGAATTAGAAGGTTAAGCAAAGGAAGCGGCAAGAGTCCGTTCGCTGCCGCATTGTGCCTGTTTGAGCTCCTCGGCCCCTGCAGGTTCGATGGCTTCGACCGCCACGAGCCGTTCGGCGTGCGCGCGAAACCCATGAGCATGCCGCTGGTGCAGATCGTAGCCACGTCGGAGGCGCAAACCCAGAATACCATCCGCATGGTCAGGGCGTTCTGTCAGAAGAAGGGGTCGCTGGCCCGCAAGTACGACCTCGAGGTGGCGAAGACGTTCATCGAGACGCCGGGCGGAGGGAAGCTCCAGCAGATGACTTCTTCCGCTCACTCGATGGAGGGTGGCGAGGTGTCCTTCGTTGTGGGCGATGAGCTCGAGCACTGGCTGCCCGCACAGGGCGGGCCGGCCATGTTGCAGACGATCCAGCAGAACGCCGCGAAGATGGGCGGCCGATTCATGGGTACCTGCAATGCGTGGGTGCCGGGCGAGCAGTCGTCGGCTGAGGCGATCTTTGAGGCGTGGTGCGACCAGGAGGACGGGCTCACGCGCGGTAAGACAAAGGTCCTCTACGATGCGCGCATCGCCCCGCCGAACACGGTCCTTACGGACGAGCCTGAGGAGGGGCAGGTCGGGCTCACGGAGGCCCTCGAGTACGTGTATGAGGACTGCCCGTGGGTGAACCTGGAGTCCATTAAGGAGCAGATTTGGTCCCCCGAGTACCCTGAGTCTCGGTCGATCCGCTTCTTCCTGAACCGCCCGAACGCGGCGGAGGCGTCCTGGATCACCTTGGAGGAGTGGACGCAGCTGCGTAAGCCGGATCGGAAGGTGGAGCCTGGGGAGCGGATCGTCATGTTCTTCGACGGCTCCAAGTCCAATGACCACACCGCTCTCGTGGGGTGCTGCATGGAGGATGGGCACATCTTCAAGATCGGGCACTGGAAGCCGGAGAAGCCGCTTGGCGTGGTGAATGTGGCTGCCGTGGATGCTGGGGTGCGGAAGGCGTTCGACACCTACAATGTGGTCGCGTTCTGGGCTGACGTGCGCGAGTGGGAGTCGTTCACGCGCACGGCGTGGCCGGAGGACTTCGGTGACCGACTGATCGTCCCTGCGGTGCGTGGCGGCATGTCCGCTTCGCCGATCGCCTGGGATATGCGGTCGCATGCTTACCAGTTCGCTGAGGCCGCGGAGACGGCGTTCACGGAGATTCAGCAGCAGACGTTCACGCACGATGGGGACTCGGCGCTGGGTGAGCATGTGTCGAATTGTCGAGTGAATGAGTTCAAGGGACGCTGGTCGGTGAAGAAGGAGTCTCCGAAGTCGTCGAAGAAGATCGACCTCGCCGTGTGCATGATCGGCGCTAGAATGCTGTATAGGCATGTGAAGAACTCGAAGGAGTGGGCGGACCTGACTGCTCCGCGAGGTGAATGGAAGGTGTTCATGTGAGCTTCCAGAAGATGATCGCCAAGTTCGCGTCCGGCGCCTACCGCCCCATCACTTATGAGGGCTACTATGAGGGTAAGCGGCGCCTCGATGCGGTGGGTATCAGCCTGCCTGCGAAGGCGCGTGTCCTGGAGATTCAGGCCCCGTTCGCTAAGATGGCCGTGGATGTCCTCACCGAGATTCTGATCCCTGACGGGTATCGTGTCGCGGATGATGACAAGTTTGGCGTGGTTGAGCTTCTGCGGAAGACGTGGCAGGCGAACGACATGGACTCCCAGTTTAACCTGGCTGCCGCCGAGGCCATTAGCGCCGGTGCCGCTTATTGGGTGATCGCGCCCCCGGATGATGAGCATGAGTTCGCCTCGATTCGCGCCGTGGATGCGAAGCATGCTCGTGTGCGTATCAACTTCCGTGGCGAGGTTGTGGAGGGTGTTGTCCTGTATCGCCGCGACGACGGCAACGTGGGTGCCACCTACTACACGCCCGGCGGCGTAGAGTTCTACGCGAAGGGCAAGTACGACTGGAAGAGCGTCGGACAGGGCCGCCAGGACCAGTGGGGGGCATCCATCGTCCCCATGTTCAACAGGGCGCGCCTGTCCGACAAATATGGGCGCTCCGACCTGCGTGAGCTCACCTCCGTCATCGACGCCGCCTCTAGGACGCTCACGAACCTCCAGGTGGCTCAGGAGGTCGCTTCCTCCCCGCTGCGCGCCGTCGTGGGCGATGGTGCTTCGGACATGATTTCCCAGTATCCCGAGAAGATGCAGGCGTACATGGGTAACCTGATCGCCATTCCCTCCGGCGGTGACGTGAAGCAGCTGACCGGTATGGCGCTGGACCCGTTCATCAACACGTACAGGTCCTACGCCCTCCAGCTGTCCGCCATGACCGGTATCCCCCCGTCGATGATGGGCGTCTCCTCGGACAACAACCCGACCAGCGCGGAGGCCCTGCGAGTGGCGAAGGACCGCCTGATCGCCCGCGCGGAGAACAAGCAGCGCCAGTTCAGTGATGCTCTCGAGAGGGTTGGACGGATCGTGGCGCAGGCAAATGGGATGCCCCTGGATGGGCTGGAGGCCCTTGAGGTGACGTGGCGTGACGCAGCCGCCCCCTCAACCTCCGCGCAGATGGCTAACGCCCTCCAGGCCCACAGTCAGGGCATCATCGGGGATGAGACGGCCCGCGAGTTCCTTCACCTTACCCCTGAGCAGCTGCGCCGCGAGAAGGCCCGTGGCGACAAGATGGATGCCGAGGCGGGCCTGGATATGCCGGAGGCTCCGGAGGCTCCCGAGGATGTGGAGGAGGGCCCTAAGAGTGAGTGAGGCCCTCTTCTACAGCATCCTGCGCGGCATCGTCATGCTTTTCCGGCGTCGGGCAGAGGATGCGCTCAAGGCGTTCGACGGCCTCCCTGAGTCACCCCCGGTGGAGCATGTGGGGGACCTCCTGACTCCGCTCATGTGGCAAGCCAGGAAGCAGGCGTGGGCCGCAGCTGCCCTGTTCCTGCGCGGCCAGGCCCGCAAGGCCGGGGTGCCCGAGTCCTGGGTCCCTCCGCAGCCGGGATACTCACCGAAGACTATCGCCCGCACCATCCGCGGCACTCAGGGTGCACTGAAATCTCCGGAGGGGATGCGGCGCCTTGAGCGGTCCCTGGAGGGGCATGTGCTGGCCGCTGCGCGCCGAACCGTCGCCGACGCAGTAGACACTGCTCCGTCATCCATCGAGCTCATTGAGGGCGCCCTGGATGACCTGGCGAAGGACCTCGAGGGGTTCTCCGAGGTCACGCAGAAGGCGATCGTCGAGGATGTCGAGAAGGTTAAGTCCCGCCGCCGGCAGAGTATGACGCTGGATGAGGCGTTCGAGAAGGTTGCTGATCGCGTTGAGGAGGCTGTTCGCACCCTCGATGAGGAGGGTCTTGTCAAGGACCGCCACCGGGGCATGAAGGTGTTCTCGGAGGTACCGGACAAGTACCGCCGCAACTCCCGTGGCGAACTGATTGCCCGCCCGTTCGCTTTCGCTCGCGTCACTCACCCCAACAAGAATGGCCCCTGCGGCTTCTGTGCGATGCTCGCCTCGCGCGGCCCGGTCTATAAGTCGTCGGAGTCGGCAGGGCTTAGGGTTGACAGATTCCATGAATCGGATTTTTGTTCGATTGTTCCCGTTTTCACTTCCAAGCACTGGGAAGGGAAGGAACAGCAGGTCGCATTCGAACGTGTGTACAATGAGGTTGTGCGCGACCAAGACCTTCATGGTGTGGATGCGCGCCGAGCAATGGACAAGTACTTCCGGGAGAAGCTGAAGGAGCGCAAATGAGCGACACCCCCGCGCCTGAGCCCTCCGTCGTTGAAGAGACTGACGGACCTATCTCAACCACTGACTACCCCATCGAGCCCGCCGAGGAGGCCACCAATGAGACTCCTGCGAAGGACGAGGAGACTCCTGCGGAGGAGACGCCGAAGGATGATGAGGAGACTCGTTCGGATGAGGTGAGTGAGCTGCGCGCCCAGCTGGCCGCCCTCACCGAGAAGCTTGAGGCGAAGGAGGCCGCCGAGCGTGCCGCCGCCGAGCTCTCCGAGAAGGAGTCGATCCTCTCTAAGGCCAACATTCCGGCCCGCTTCGCATCATTCCTCACCGGCGACAAAGACTCGTGGCAGGAGCAGGTAGACGCCCTCGCCACGCTGCGCGAGCAGGCAGACGCTACGCCCGCGCCTTCAGTCCCCCGCGACCCTGCGGTGGATGCAGACCTTGAGACCGAGGATGACGGCCTGAGTGAGGCGCTCGGGTTCTTCGGTCTCGCAGACCAGTAAGGAGGGCTAATGCCTGCACCTGCGTACAACCCCGACAACGAAGCCAAGATCGAGACAGTATCCAAGATTCTCGGCGCTAACGCCGGGAATGAGGCCGCGTTTCCCAAGACCGTCGTAAAGGGCATCTGGGACAACGCCATGAATGGTTCTGTCGTTCAGTCCCTCGCCGGCAGTGTCCCGGTCTCCATCAACGGCACCGCCATCCCGATCCCGGTCGGCCAGCCCACCGCTGGCATCGTTCAGGAGGGTGGCCTGAAACCGGTCGCTACCCTGTCCAGCAAGGTCAAGACCGTCACCCCGGTCAAGGCCGCCGTGATGATCCTCTACTCGGAGGAGACCGCTAAGGCTGACCCGCTGGGCGAGTACTCTCGCATCCAGCGCGCCCTGGGTGAGGCTATTGCTCGCGCCATCGACACTGCCGTCATCCACGGCATCGACGCGAACACCGGCACCGCCATCACTGGCAAGGAGGCCCTGACCTCCACCACGAAGGTGCAGGAGCTGGACCTGGCCTCCACCGCTACCGGCTACTTCACCAAGCAGCTGTCCGCCGCCTACGACAAGGTTGTGCTGGATGACGCCGACGAGGCCGAGTTCGGTTTCGACCACTTCCTCCTGGCCCCGAAGTTCCGCTCGAACCTGGTGAACGCCCTGGATGCTCAGGGTCGCCCGCTCTACCAGCAGGCCCCTGACATCACCGCGAAGTTCGGTACTGTCCTGGGTGTTCCGGCCACCTACTCTCGTGCCGTCTCTGGCTACGAGAGGGCCAAGACCCCGGCCGCGAAGCTTCTCGGTATCGGTGGCGACTTCAAGGACGCTCTGCGTCTCGGCTTCGTTGAGACCATCACCTACCGTAAGGCGACCGAGCGTGCCGGTGGTGTTGACCTCTTCGACCGCAACATGGGTGCGATCCTCGCTGAGGCCCAGTTCGGCTGGGTTCTGCGTGACCCGCGCGCGTTCGTGAAGATCACCAGCAAGTGACCCGGGTGGTGGCCGCTGGCGTTTTGGTTGGCGGCCACCCCGTGGCCTGGTTTCCTGAGGAGGTGGAGAAGTGACGGTAGCAACACTGGATGATGTTCAGGGGTCGCTCATGCGGTACCTGGAGGATGATGAGAAGGTCTGGGTGCAGGCTCTTCTGGATCGGGCTGAGGCCCTGATTCTGTCGCGCATGCCTGACGCCGTTAACCGGTGTCGCGTGGACTACAGCTTCTCCACCATCATGCGGATGGTGGAGGCTGAGTCGGTCTCCCGTGTCCTCAGGGCGCCTGGCGGCGGCCTCTACAAGTATGAGACTGAGGGCACGTACACCTACTCGGTGAATCAGGCTGTCGCTTCCGGCATCCTGGAGATCACCGACCGTGACTGGCGAGCCCTTCAGGCTGGCACATCCGGGTGGGGTGTAGCCGGCGCCGAGATGGACGGCTATGCACGGCGCACGCACCTGCTGGGCGCCCTGGAGGGGCCGCTGACGGTGGACCCCACGTACCTGCGCGGCCCGTCAGCCCTGGACTTCGCTGGCGACCACCCTGTCTATGACGAGGATGAGGTGACACTGTGGTAGGGTTCCGGCCCCGGCGCGGGCGCTACCTGGAGAACGGTCCCCACGTGGTTGAGGTGACGCTCGCTGTCGTCAAGGAGGGCCGCACTGGGCGCCGGTTCGAGCGGGGGGAGACCTTCGTGGTCGATAAGGTGCTGGTGCAGCCGTCCGCAGGTAACGCCCTGAAGGCTACCGAGAACCGCGTCATTCGCGGTGACCTCACGGATGAGACTACACTGAAGGTGTTCGGCACTGGCAGGAAGTGGCCGGGTGGTCCGCACTCGTGGGTGAAGATCATCAAGGGTCCCGAGTCGCTGGTTGGGAAGACGTTCCAGCAGGCGGGCGAGCCGCTCACCTATGATGCCTCCCCGATGACTCACCACTGGTCTGTGCGTTGTGACACGCTCGGAACGGAGTCCCGATGATCGAGGTCTACGACACTGAGAGCGTCCATGAGGACATTGCTGCCGTGGTGGCGCGTCAGCCTGAGTTCGCTGCCGCCGCCGCGAAGGTGTTCGCCGAGGTTGAGGCCGCTGCCGCCGCACACATCCAGTCGGGGGAGCTGTCAGCGTCGTTCAGCCTGTCACAGGGGAAGGTGGACTGGTCCATTTCCCCGTCCACGGACCATGATGCGGCCGTCGAGTTCGGCCACTACGTGTACCAGGATGCGCAGGGGCGTCGCTCCGGGCGCGAGGGTGCCAGACACAGGACGTGGGTGCCGGGCATCAACGTCATGCGTGGCGTCGTACACGCGAACGGGGGGTTCTAATGGCATTCGTCGCTCCCCTCCCGTTCATCTACCGGTACGTTCAGGATGCCGCCGCCGCTGGCGCCGCTGAGTGGCCGATTCTCTCCCGGATCGTGTGGCGCACGCACGGTGACGTGGATGACCCCATGAATGAGCTCGTGTGCCGCGTCCAGATGACCATCTCCCGGATTCACCCCTCGGGGCCGACGTTCGCTGCAACCCAGATCAGGGCTCGCCTGTACATGACTGGCCCGGACGGGGATGAGGTGTCCGACGCGAGCGACGCGCTCGTTCAGGCCATCGAGAAAGCTTGGAGGTCAGGAATGGTGACCTCCGAAGGCTGGGCCACTTACCTCGAGTGGACTCAGCTACCCACCCCGGAAACGGACATGGGAACTACCGCCGACTACATCAACATGGTTTCGTCCCTTCAGGTGACGGCCAGGAAGGGAGCCTGATGGCTAACCTCGGAAACAGCAAGATTCAGATCGCGGGCCGTGGGCACGTCTACTATGCCGCCCCTGACACGGAGGCCCCGAACCTCGACGGCTACACCTTCGGTGACGGCACCACCCTGGAGGGGAGTGGGTGGACCTGGCTGGGTGACACCTCCAGTGAGAACCTGATTGAGTTCGAGTCCGACGGTGGAGACACCTCCACGAAGCGGACCTGGGACCGTCAGGGCGTCCGCTCCACCCGCGAGGACGTCACCAACAAGGTCACCATCAACGCCGTCAACCTCGGGGAAGACGTCATGCGCGTGGCGTTCCCCGGCTCCACCTACGACGCCACCAAGCGCGCCTGGGACATCGAGCTGGACGCCTCCAGTGAGCGCGCCATCCTCGTTGTCGTCGAGGACGGCCGCATCGTCTCCGGCTACCTGTTCCGCCGCGTCTCCCTCGCCGGAAACATGCCGTCCCTGAGCCTGGACAACTTCACTGAGGTCAAGATCGCGGGCACACTCCTGTCCCCCAACTCGGGTAAGACGCGCGTCCAGATGCTCGAGCCCCGCACCGTCACCGGTATCGGTACCGCGAAGCCGACCATCACTACCCTGACCCCCGCCTCCGGCGCGGTCGGCGCGAAGGTCGTCATCGCTGGAGCCAACTTCGATGGTGTCCGAGAGGTGAAGTTCGGCAACGTGGTCGCCACGTTCGAGAAGGACTCCTCCACCCAGATCACCACCTACGTGCCTCGCGGCGTGAATACGGGCGCCCAGAACGTGATCGTCACGAACAACGTTGCCGCCTCAGACGGCAAGCAGTTCACCGTCAACTGACGGCCGATATACTAGGGGCGCCGCCATGTAGGGGTGTGTGGCGGCGCCCCTTCCAACACCCCACACACCCCACTGGAAGGAATGTCTCATGGCTACCAAGAAGGCCGACAAGCTCCCCCCGTTCTCCTCTCTCCCGGGGCATGAGCTACTCGCTCCCCTGCATTCGCTGCGACCCTCTAAGCGGATGCGACTCACGTCCGTCCTTGAGCCGTTCATGGGCGACAACACGGATGACGTGAACCTCCTGGCTGTCCTCGCTGACGTCATGGAGGCCCTCGAGGAGGGCGGCTTCATCAACGACCTGGACGCCTGGGACAAGTTCTATGACGACTCCAACATGGAGGACGTTATCAACCTGGTTATGGCCTACGCGGGGGAAGCCGCAGGCGCCAAGAACTAGATGACTTCTTCGAGAGGCACCCGGCGGCGGCGGCGGACTTCTGGGCGCTGTACCGGATTGACGTTCACGGCGATTACCGGGTGTCTCTCGTAAGTCAGCTTCTTGAGCGCCTACCGCATGAGCCCTGGAGCATGTATAGGGCGAACGAGCTGGGTGGAGATCAGTGGTTCGGGTACTCACATGACTCGGAGAGGTTGAATGAGGCCCTGGATAGGCTGGCGCTACTGATTAAGGCGTCCGCCACCAATAAGGCGTCACTGAAGGACTCGGAGATGATGCCAAGGCCCACGAAGGGTAATTCGGGGTCGGTGGTATCATCGAGTGACACGGCTGGGGTTGCGGCCCTGTTTGCTGCATTGGGGTGAGGAAGGTTAGGGATGGCCGGTAAGGGGACAGTTGGTAAGCTTTCCGTCAAGGTCGTCCCTGACCTTTCTGACTTCGCAAAGAAGCTTCGCCGCGACCTGAAGCGAATCCAGAAGCAGGTCAAGGACCTTGATATCGCCTTCAATGCGGAGGTGAAGCTCGACAAGGAGTCCCTTAAGAAGGCCCGCGAGGAGGCCGCGAAGTCTGACATCCGCTTCAAGGCTGAGGTGGACCTTAAGTCGGGTCAGCTGGAGGCTCTTCGTAAGAAGATTCAGCACATCAAGTCTGAGATTCAGGTTAACGCGGACCTGTCGGAGGAGCAGAAGAAGAAGCTTCAGGAGAAGCTCGACAACATTCGCACATCGGTTAACCTTTCTACGCGCCCTGGCGACATCGCTAAGTTGCGGAGGGATGTTGAGCGGGCCGCCGGTGACGTTAAGGCCGGCTTGACAGTGAACGAGAGGTCGTTCCGCCAGTTCCAGGCCCGCCTGAACAAGCTGAAGGCTGACGTGCCTGTCGGCGTGAAGCTTGATACTGGCGCCACTGCGGAACTGCGGAAGCGCATCGAGGCCCTCAAGGCTGACGTGGATGTGCACGCAAAGCTTTCCGAGGAGCAGAAGAAGAAGATCAAGCACGAGCTGAACAAGCTCGACGGTAAGGTCACCGTCAACGCTGACCTCGATGACGGTAAGGCCCGCTTCGACCTGAGGCGCCTCACCCGCTCCCGGTGGGTGGACATTAACGTGCGCCTCGGTAAGGCGTCCATGGTGCGGGTGGCGGCCCAGCTGAAGGCCCTCGCTGGCGGCAACGTGTTCGAGTCGATCGGCAGGAACCTGAACGACTTCCTGCGGAACCTGGATACGGCCGCCGTGAAGATGGGTGCCGTATCGACCTTGATTGGTAGTGCGATCTCGGTGGTCGGTTCCGGCTTGGGCGTGTTCTCGTCCTTGGCTGTGGGGCTCGCTAAGTCCACTCCGGCCTTGCTGGCGCTGCCGGGTATCTTCGGCGCTGCCGCCGCTGGGGCGGGTGTCCTGATTGCGGCCCTCAAGGACGCGAAGACTGTCCTCGAGGACCTGGGGCCGTCGTTCCAGAACCTCCAGACTCAAATCTCGGGCGCCTACTGGGAGCAGGCGGCCCAGCCGATCCGCGACTTCGCTAACGTCGCCATCCAGGAACTGTCGCCCGCGCTCCAGTCGATCGCCTCTAACCTGGGGTCCATGACAGCCGCCATCGCCGGGGCGGCCGGTGGGCACATTGCTGGCTTCCAGCAGTCTCTCACCTACCTGTCTCAGGCCCTGGCGATCGGCTCTACGGGGGCGGCCTCGTTCACGAACGGCATCCTCACCATGGGTGAGGTGGGGGCGAAGTTTCTCCCCAGTATCGCCCAGTGGGCGAACAGTCTGGCTGCGTCGTTCGAGCAGTGGGCCGCTAAAGCGGCCGCGTCCGGCCAGATGGAGGCGTCGATCCGTCGCGCTGCCAAGGCGTTCGGGACCCTGAAGGACATCACGGTCGACCTTGGTGGGATCATCGGGGGCCTGTTCACTGCCATGGCGAAGGGGTCTGCCCCCATTGACTCCATTGCTGACGCACTGGATAAGGCGAACAAGGCCGTGAATGGCCCCCTGTTCCAGGCGACTCTCACGAACCTGTTCTCCTCCATGGGGCGGGCCGCTAGCTCGGCGTTCCAGGGGGTCGGTAAGCTCGGTGAGGCGTTCGTATCCCTCGAGCCGACCCTTGGCGTGGTGCTTCCCCTGATTGGTGAGACGCTCCGCACGGCACTCACTGGGCTCGCTACAGCTCTCGAGAATCCGGCGTTCCAGGATGGGCTGGCGAACTTCTTCAACAGCCTCCTGGTGGCTGTGCAGGCGCTCGCTCCGGCCATGCCCGCACTGGGTGAGGCGTTCGGGGCGATCGCCACTGTCGCAGGCACTCTCCTTGAGGCTATCGCGCCCCTGGTGGCGCAGCTGGTGGAGGGGTTGGCTCCGATCTTCCAGCAGTTGGTGCCGATCCTCGTCCCGGTGATTGAGCAGTTGGGTGCCGCCCTACTCCCGGTGATCCAGGCGCTGGTGCCGGTGATCTCTGAGATCATCGCCCAGCTGGCTCCGATCATCTCCGAGTACCTGCCGCAGATTCTGCCGCCGATCGTCGCCTTGGTTCAGCAGTTGGCGTCCGCCCTGATCCCGGCGATCCAGCTGGTGGGGAAGGTCATGCAGTGGCTCATGCCCCTGGTGATGGCGTCATGGAATGGGATCATGTCCACGGTGACGGGCGCCATCCAGATCATCAAGGGTGTCCTCCAGACTGTCCTTGCTGTCATCAAGGGTGACTGGTCTGGGGCCTGGAATGGCATTAAGACGATCGGTGAGGGTATCTGGAACCTCATCAAGGGTCAGTTCGGTATCTTCGGAAACCAGATCATGTCGATGTCCTCCACGGCTTGGAACTCCGTGTGGAACACCATCAAGGGCGTGTGGAACTCGATCGCCTCCACGGTATCCAGTGCCATCAACTGGGTCCGCAGCATCATCAGCAATGGCTGGTCGGCTGTCATGAGCATCACATCCTCCATGTGGAGCGGGATTGTGAGCACAGTGGTGTCGTGGACGAATAGCATGCTGAACACTGTGCGCAACATTCCCAACAGCATCAGGAACGTCTTCGCCGGTGCCGGGTCCTGGCTGTGGAGTGCAGGCAGGAATGTCATTCAGGGCTTCATTAACGGCCTCAGCTCCATGTTCTCGGCAGTACAGAACAAGCTCTCGTCACTGACTTCGTATCTCCCGTCATGGAAGGGGCCAGCTCCCGTTGACCGCGTGATCCTGAAGGACGCTGGTCAGCTGGTTATGCAGGGCTTCATCAACGGACTCGAGTCCCAGTATGGGGCTGTGCGCAAGTCACTCCAGGGGTTCACGGAGGACCTCCAGAAGGACGTGGCCCCGCATATTGCGGCGTCCGTGTCTACCTCGTTCGAGAAGACGAAGCCCTCCAAGGATCGTCTTAACGCGATCGCCAACTCCACCCTCCAGGCCGGCCAGGAGCGGCGTCCGGGCGGCTCGGTGACGATCGTGAACAACTACCCACAGGCGCAGCGCGACTCGAAGACCCGAGACGACGTGGCCGATGGCATCCGCCTCGCCGCGAGCATCTAGGATGGTGGCATGAGTAGCGAGTACAGCCTGAACGGCGTCGACCTGGACCAGCCTGGGAAGTGGCGCGTTATGGAGGGGACCCTCCTCCCTGCGGTCCCTTCTCCGCGCCTGGAGTCCACGGACGTCCCGTTCCGTAGTGGCATCATTGACGGGGCGGGCCTGAAGGTCGGCACATTCAAGGTGACCGTGGCGTTCATGGTGGAGGGCGCGGACCGGGCGGACCTGGACCGCAACTTCCAGGCCCTCATGGCTCGCCTGCGGGCCTCAAACAAGCTGGCCACCCTGCAGCACCACCCGGCTGGCGTTAGCCCCAGGGAGGCGCTTGTGCGGCTCGTGAGCGTGTCCCAGCCGTCGTGGCGGTATGGGGAGTGGGTCATCGACACGACGGTCGTCTTTGAGGCCGTTGAGGGTGTCTGGCGTGACACCGCGACCATCGAGACCCAGCTGGATGACCTGTCTCGACTCGCTGGGGGTGCGGCCCCCATCTCTGACGCCATCCTGAAGCTCAAGCCGACCGCCAACACGGTCACCATCAAGGACGTAACTTCCGGCACCAGCCTCACCTGGCGGGGCACCATGGAGTCCGACCAGAGGCTACTTGTCGATGTCGGCAAGTACTCCGCCTGGAGGCAGGTGTCCGAGCGCTGGTACCCGCTACAGGGGGCGTTTAATGCGTCCGCTGAGATCAGCATGTCTCCCGAGGGGCTGCAGCTCACCCCCAACCATGAGGGCAAGATCGTCCTCCAGGTCACCGGGGCCACGGGGGCTATCCAGGCGAGGAGGGCCTACTGATGCGCCGTGACTACTTCCCCGGCATGCAGCTGCGCGCCGTCGCCTACGAGGTGCAGGGCGCCAGGATCGGTGTCGTCCCCGACATTCTGGAGATGACGGTCACTACCCCCAGGGGGAAGACCCCCACCCTGTCTATGTCCTATGCCCCAGGCCCTAACGCCATCCGGGGTGGCGTCCTCGAACGTGAGGTTGAGGTGGCTGTGGAGGCCACCTTCAACGGCGCGGACTGGGAAGAGCTTCCCGACGCCCGGTTCATCACCCAGAAGACTGAGCACAACCTCGTCTCCGACGGCACTGACTCCCGCAAGGTGCAGGCCATTCACGTCAGCGACTACCTGAAGGAGGCGCTCGTCTGGTCCGTCCCTGTCGAGTCGAAGGACAAGGACGGCAAGTTCAAGTTCCTGTCCCGCAACGCGGGGGTAATCATCGGCACAGTCTGGCAGAATGCCGTCAAGCGCGGCTGGGGCGCTGGCCTCACCCTGGACGCCAATACCGTGAAGGACTCAGCCAATCAGGACTGGGCGAAGATCGTCACCCTCTACTTCGACCCCACGATCAGTCTCCTCCAGATCGTCGACTCCCTCCGCGACCTCGGCATGATTGACACGGTGTGGCAGGGCCGCACCCTGAAGCTCTACAACGCAGACACTACACAGGCAAGGGACCTCACCGCCTCGAAGCGCTGGCCCCTCGCAACCACCCTCACTGGTGCGCCAGAGGTAGCTACCTGGGCGGACATGTGCACCGACGTCCTTGTGAAGGGCGAGGCCGGGAGGACCTGGCTCATCCACAACGACCTGGCCCCCCGTGGCATGCGCCGTGTTGAGAAGGTCGTGGAGGCTGGTGGCGTGGAGCTGGAGGCCACGGCCCGCCTGGTCGCCGAGGCCACCCTCAAGTCCGGCGCGCACGTCAGCGAGGAGATCAAGCGCGAGTGGGCCGCCACCGACGTGCACCTCCTCCCGTGGGTGGACTACCGGCTCGGCGACTGGATCATGGTGGAGCGCGCCGAGGGCATGGAGCGCCTCCAGGTCGCCCAGATCAGCGTCACCCAGAAGGACGGCATGGTCGTCGGCCACACCACCTTCGGGACCGTCCTGGATAGCCTCCTGGGGCGCCTGACGAAGCGCACGAAGGGCATCGTGGGTCTCGCCTCCACGTCGGGTAGCGGTGTGCGCCCCTCGACTCCGGCGTCCAAGTATTGGCCGCTCCCTCCGCAGGGGTTGGTCGGCTCTAGTCGCGCCGTCACCAACTCGGAGGGGTGGGTGCGCGCCCTCGTTGACCTCCAGTGGGGGCGCGTCGAGACCGACACCCTCGGCAACGCTGTCGATGTGGTCTCCTATGAGATCGCATGGCAACTGTCTATGTTCGGGACAAGTGTCGCGGGTTCCATGGTTGTACGCGGAGCCGACACGACGAAGGCCACCGTGGGCCCCCTGCTCCCGGGGACGGAGTACCGGTTCTCTGTGCGAGCTCAGAGCGCTAACGCCACTGGCGCTTGGTCGCAGCCGTTGATCTTGACTACCGAGTCCGACAGGGAGCCGCCGCCAGTCCCTTCTCTCCCGGTCCTGTCGCAGTCTCTCGGCGTGCTCCAGGTGTGGTGGGACTACACGGGCCAGAACGGGCAGAACATGCCTGCCGACTTCGCTGGCGTTGAGGTGTCAGTGCAGCACCCTGGGCGCCCACCGGCGAAGTTCGCGGACATGATTACCCCCATGCAGCGCACCTCCATTGCGGGCCTGGAGATCAGGGACTACGAGGTGTGCCTGCGCGCCTACGACCGGGCAGGCAACAAGTCCGAGTGGGGCCCCAAGGCGACCATCACTCTCGAGCAGTCCATTGACACGAACGCGATCGTCCGATCGGTCGAAGAGAAGATCGCAGCCAGTGACGTGCTTCAGCGCGCCGCCCGAGCCGAGGCCCTGAAGGAGACTCAGAAGCTCTCCGAGGCCATGACGCAGGTTGCGGTATCCTTGGTGGAGACAGGTCCGTACCCGCCAGACAAGGGCGTGGTCGACAAGTCGCAGTGGGTGTCCCCGGATGCTCGTGTGTTCACGTTAAGGAAGAAGGGAGACTGATATGCCATACTGGGGGAATGTCTGGAAGGATGGCCCGGATGGGCGCACGCCCATTACGGCGGAGAAACTCACAAAGATGGAGGATGGTATCACCTCTGCGCAGTTGGAGGCGGAGAGGGCGTCTGAGTCCGCGGGCGTGGCTCGCGGGGCACTCCAGAGCGTCAACAACTCCTACCTGTCTATCGTGGATGCGATTGTCCCCATTGGAGCGGTACTCCCCTTCTATGGGTCCCGGCCGCCGAAGAACTGGCTCTTGTGCTACGGGCAGGAGGTGAGCCGCACCGAGTACAAGGCATTGTTCGACACGATTGGGACCGTTGCCGGTAGTGGTAATGGGTCGACCACGTTCAATGTCCCGGACCTCAAGGGGAAGGTCATCTATGGTCAGGGGGGCACGGATGCGCTTGTCACTGGCTCGACCGTCGGCGAGACCCACCACACGCTCACCGTGAACGAGATGCCGTCGCACGGCCATGACATCGTGGACTCCAACAACCAGAACTCGAACTGGCGCGCCGGTAAAGCGAATACCGACATTGGGTGGAATGACGCCTCCGGCAACGGCTACACCTACGCCATGTCCACAGGCGCAACAGTGGCCGATCGTCGCCCCTACGCAAAGAACGTCGGAGGTGGCCAGCCATTCCCCATCCGCCCCCGCGGCTCCGTCGCATCCATGATTATCCGCGCGAAGTGAGGTGAATCGTGGCTGAGATCAAGGATGAGTACATTCAGTGGCCCGGGCCGGCCACGTTCCCCGCAGAGACCTCCTTCCCGGCCTATGACCGCTCCGCCGACGGGAACACGACCGTCCACTCCCACAAGGGCTGGGAGTGGGTAGAGTCCGACAACCCCTTCCAGAAGGCCGCCGCCTCACTGGCGCAGTCCACGATCGAAGCGTCTATCCGCAGGATGCGCACCACCTTCGGGAAGGTCTTCTACCAGAAGGGCAACTCCACAGACAAGCCCGACTTCCCCGGGGAGACCTACGGCGACACGGCCCGCATACAGGACCCCTCCACGCTAGACATCGTTGCGGAGTGGAAGTGGAACGGCTCCGACTGGGAACGCGCCCGCGTCTCCGGCGAGCAGATCAGTAACCTGGATGTGGGGCGACTGACTGCTGGCTCCGCGGCCATCAATGACCTCGCCGCTAGGCGGATCGCTGGTGATATCGGCAAGTTCCTCCAGCTCACCACAGACCAGCTGACCGTCACGGGTAACGCGTCGTTCGTCGACCTCACGGCGAAGCATGTGTGGACTCGCATCATTAACGCCCGCAGTGGCGAGTTCGAGAAGATCAAGGCGGGGATGCTTGACGCCAACTCGGTGACTGCGGACAATCTGCGTGCAGGGGCCATTGACGGCCAGGTCATCACGGGCGCATCCATTCAGACCGATCGTCAGAACAATCGCGGCCTGAAGATCGACAATAACGGCATGCGCGTCTACTCCGCCGCTGGATGGAAGTCGCTCGACATTAACGCCAGCACGGGTGAAGTCACCATCAGCGGCAGTATCGGACGCCAAGACTCGTGGTCGAAGGTCTGGTTCAATGACATCGTGTGGGCGCAGACAGGCACTGATACTGCTAAGTCTGGGGCGAAGATTGGCTGCGGCCTGGCGTTCAACTCCCTGGAGGATGACTGGGAAGATGGCGCACTCTTCATTCAGAAGGACGCCAATACTGGCGAGCCCTCGATCACTCTTCAGTCGGCCGCCAGGAAGGGTGCCAAATCCAGGCCGTCCCTCATTCTGGGCACTCAGCAGGTGTCGATCACTGTCGGACCTAATGGCAACTGGGGGTCGCTGGCTATCAGCAAGTACGGCTTCTCATCCAAAATCAACGCCGCGTCATTCACCTTCAATGATTCCGGTATCTCCTACCGGAAGGCAAACGACAACAACTTCGCCTACTTAGGCTTGGGGCGGGACTTCCTAAGCTTCGCCACGCTGGGGAACAAGAACACCGGAATGTGGGCGACCTCCAATGGATTGGAGGTCGCTTGGAGACTCAACCCCCACATCTACCTGGATAACTCCGGCATCCAGATGACCGGCAACAAGAAGTTCATCATGCCGGTCCCGAGGCTGACCAAGGAGAGGGGCATGTGGCTGTCTCACTCCTGTACCGAGTCCCCCTACGACGGCATCGAGTACTGGGAGAACCTCACGCTCGACGAGGGCGGTCACGCCTCGTGGGCGCTCCCGGACTATGTGCCTCGGATCGCCTCGCCCAAGGCTCCCTGGGTCGTCTTCGCCTCGGGCACCGCCTCCGCGGCGCTGGACAGGTCCAATCCCGACGAGTGGGTGGTCCGCGTCTCCGGCGATCCTGGCGCAGCTGTGGACGTCCTGGTCAAGGGCGCCCGCATGGTCGACTTTGGAGACGTGGACACAGCCGGCGAGCCGGTACTCCATGACCACTCCAGGATGTCCAGATGGAGTCTGCCACCAGACCTCAACGGAGGCGGGGCCCCCGGCGAGGATGATCCGGCCTCAGAGGATGACATGACTCTGCCGGGCACGTACTATGGTCCTGCCCCTAAACCAGCAGATTGGAGAGACGCCGATGGAACCGCAGAGTAGTCAGGTAGACGCACTCGCTGTGATTGACGCATTGACACTGGAGGTTGCTGCGCTCACGAAGCGCGCGGTGATCGCCGAAGCGAGGGTGATTGACCTCGAGAACAAGATGAAGGAGAGTAAGTGACGGTTCAGTCTGTGGCGGCGCGTATCGCCCGCCGAATCTGCGATCAGGAGAACGTCGGGTACTCGCAGCCCGATCGTCGCACCTGGTACGCCAACGCTAACTGGGAGGGGCGCGTCTCCTCGCCGCAGAACGCTGACTGCTCCAGTCTCGTGTGTGGGGCGATCTGCTATGGCATCCACGACACCTACGGTGCCGCCTGGGGTCATGCCGCCCTGCCTGAGATTAATGACCATTGGACGGGCAATATGCGCCCTGGCCTGGAGGCTCGCGGCTTCAATGAGGTCCCGTGGAATGACTCGGACCTCACTCCCGCTGGCGGGTTCCGTGTCGGCGACGTGATCCTCTCCGCTGCGAACGAGGGTGGACGGGGCCACGTGGTCATCGCCGTTGAGGATGGCGGCGACCCTCTCGTTTCTGAGGCTTGGATCGCTGAGGATGGGAGCATCGACGGCTACCTCGGCGACCAGACCGGGGGGGAGACGCGTACCGTCCGCTACTCCAGTCATCCGCACACCCAGTCTGGGGCGTGGACCAGCTGCCATCGTTTCGACGAGGGGAAGTTCCTGTCGCAGTGGCCCGAGTTCCGCAAGGGGCAGGCCGCCCAGGCGAAGCCTGCACCAGCGTCTACGGCCGCCCCTGCTGGCCCGGCGCACGCGCACGGTATCGACATCTCCAGCCACCAGTCTGGCCTGAACGTGGCCGCCCTGTGGGCTGACTTCGTGATCGTGAAAGCGACTGAAGACAATGGCTATGTGAACCCGTACATGGGTTCGCAGGCCAACTCCACCCTCGGGGCCTCGAAGCGGCTCGGCTTCTACCACTTCGCCCGCCCTGGGGATGCTCAGGAACAGGCTCGCTACTTCGTGGATGCTGTGCGCGGTTACCTTGGTAAGGCCACTCTCTGGCTCGACTGGGAGGCGAACGCGGTCGAGCAGGGGCCTGGCTGGGCGAAGACCTTCCTCGATGCCGTGAAGGGGATGACCGGCTCCACGCCCGGCATCTACATGAACGGCAGTGCCGTGAATAGCTACGACTGGTCGGCCGTGGCCCGCGAGTACCCCCTCTGGTACGCGGGCGGCCCCGACTACTCGGACTACGGCGCCTCCTACAGCGACCCGGCCGTCCCGTCGGTCTCGTACTGGGGTTCCCCGCTGATTCACCAGTACACGGAGGACGGCCGCCTGCCCGGCTACAACGGAAACCTCGACCTGAACCGGCTTCGCGACCGGGCCACCTGGGATCGCATGATCGGCGGTGGCCAGGTCATCTCCGGCGCCCCAACCCCCGTCGCTACGGCTGGGGCTCTCGAGGTGGATGGCGAGTATGGGCCTGCCACGGTGCAGCGCCTAATCGAGGTCTTCGCGCCCGGCTACAACGAGCTGTATGCCGTCGCCAACCTCCGTCGCTACCTCAACAAGACCGTACCTGAGCACTCCCAGAAGATGCTCACTGGATCAGGGAAGCTGGCCGAGGACCGTGGCTGGGACTCCCATTGCGTGAGGGTCTTCCAGTACTGGGCGTGGTGCTGGGTGAAGCCAGTCGCGCCGGACATGTGGAACCGGTTCGCTGACGGTTGGTCCTTCGGTGACTACGTGGACGGGGAGCCCGGTGAGGCGACCTGGGCGGCGCTCCAGGAGGCCCTGAACCGTTCCCGGTCGGGAAGCTTCCGGCTTATGTGACCTCGTTTGACGCAATGTAAACTAGGGGGTGGGGCGGAAGTCCTGCCCCCTAGTTGTTTCCGAAAGGGGTGAGTGCATGAGCATTTACGCTCGCGCCTCATTCTGGTCTGGCGTCTTCGACCGCGCCGTGAAGACCTTCGCCCAGTCCCTGCTAGCCACGTTCGTTGTGGGTGTCGGCATTCTCGACATTGACTGGAAGGGCGCTCTCGGTATCGCTGCGACCGCCGTCCTGGCCAGTGTCCTGACCTCCGTTGCTGACGCGAAGGAGACCGACAAGGCTATCGCCACTGCCCCCGTCGAGTACACTCCTCGTCACGCAGGCTGAGTGACCATGCAGCCAGTAGAGAGCGTCTTGCCGATAGGGCAAATCCTCACATCTTCTGATCTCATTGCGGCTACAGTCGCCCTGCTGGCTGCACTGGTCGCCCGTCTCGCAAGTAGGATTAAGAGGCAGCAGGAACGCAACGATGAGCGCTTTGAACGCATGAGTGTTCATGTCGCGCGTGCCGCTGACGCTGCCGAATCTGCATCCGAGGGGGTGCATAACAACCACTCCACGAACCTGCGAGACGACCTGGATATGCGCTTCGATGACCTGACTTCTAAGATGGATGCCCTCACTGAGGTTGTGGGGGCACTCAGGGACAGTGTTAGTGAGCAGTCCCACAGGCTTCAGAGTTTGGAGGGGCAGGTTGAGGGGGTCAGGAATGATGCCCGCACTGACAGAGCTCATCTTTACGACGAGGTATCCAGCCTGCATGATCGTATTGATAGAGTGAAGGTTGTAACGACTCGGCGTCGGGGGAGCTCATGACCCAGGGGTATGCGCGCATCACAGGTAAGGTGGTCGGCCCCGAGGGGCTAGGCCGCATGGGGAGTGTCGAGTTCACTCCCCTACCCCAGTACAAGGGCGTCGAGGTGGACTCCACCAACGCCCTCATTGCGCACTATGCGGCCGGTAGGCTACGCCCTGATGGCGTCATGGTTGATCATGCTGGTAATCCTGGCCTGCATATTGCTGCCCCATTTTCGCTCCCCGACAAGGAGTGCAACTACCGGGTGTGCGTCAATATCCCCGGCGACGCTGGCCTGACGCGCTGCATTAACGCCCGCATCATCGCAGGCACTGAGGTTGACCTCGTAGACATCTTCTCCGGCCGCGCCGTGGAGGACCCGTCCGACCGTGACGGGCGACGCGTCCGAGACATTGGCGATGGGACCCTGGAAGCAATCAACGCCCCCGACGTCATCGAGGTCGGGGATGGAGTACTCACATGGAGGACGAATGACTAATCTGACGTGGTATAGCACAGAGAAGGCTGACCGGACCTTCGCCACTAAGGTAGAGCTGGAGCAGTTACGTAAGGCGACTGAGGGGCGCACTCCTGACGTGTCTGCACTGGCGACGAAGGAGGAGGTGACTCGCGGGGACGACTCCCTGTCTTCACGTATTGAGGCGGTGAAGGCCACCGCTGACGGCGCCCTCCCTAAGGCGGAGGCCGCCTCCACGTATGCCACGAAGGAGGAGGCGCTGGCGTCGGAGCGGAAGCTCGGCGAGCGCATCGACTCCATGTCCACCACGGCCGCCACGAAGGCGGAGCTCACCCAGTACGCCACCAGCAAGGCCGTGGCTGACACCTACGCCACCAAGGAGTCGCTCGGCGGCTACCTCAAGGCGGAGGATGCCGCCTCCACGTATGCAACCAAGGCGGCCCTAGCTCAGGCACAGCTGGGCGGCGGTGGACAGGCTGCACCCGACTTGTCTGGTTTCGCCACGAAGACGGAGATGCGTCAGGCTGACGACACGCTAACAGCGAAGATCGAGGGCGTCAGGAGTGTCGCTAACCTGGCCCTCCCGAAGACTGAGGCCGCCTCCACCTACGCGACCAAGGCCGCCCTCGAGGAGGTGCGCGGAGCGATCCCGACCGTCCCTGACACTTCCCGGTTCATCACCTCCAGTGATGCTGACGGCAAGTACGCCCGCAAGACCGACCTCACCCAGTACACCACCACTTCCGCCGCTGACGGTAAGTATGCGACCAAGGCGGAGCTCTCCGACTACCTCACCGCCTCCACTGCGGCCAACACGTACTCCACCAAGGTTCAGGTTGCGGCCATGGGTGACAGTATCCGCAACGCCCGGGCCATCGCTGATGCGGCTCTCCCGAAGGCTGAGGCCGCTTCTACCTACGCGACGAAGGCGGAGCTGAGCCAGGCGCAGGCTGGCGGGCACGTGGACCTGTCCTCCTACCTGACCCGAGATGACGCCTACATCACCTTCGTGCAGCAGCAGAACTTCGAGCGCGAACTCGCCCAGCGGGCTAGCCTCGAGGACGTCAACGCCGTCACCCGTCGAGTCGACGTGCTCAGCAAGACCATCACCCCATTCAAGCCAGGTGAGCGCTACTACTCGCCCGTGACCTACTTCTGGCCCGACTACTACGAGGACGGCAAGCCCGGCAAGACCTCGAAGTGGGCCAGCATCCTTAAGTTCGCGGGCTCCCTCGGTATCGTCATCCTGAACCGTAACAGCGGCAACTGGGATGAGTTCAACGTCGACTTCAAGAAGCAGGCTGAGCTTGCGCTCGCGGCTGGTGCGAAGCGCGCGGTCTTCTACGTGAAGACTCAGTACCTGGCTGCTACGCTCCCGGCTGGTGACCCGGGGCGCGCGAACATCCCGGACGTCGACAAGTACACGGAGACGTACATCCTCTCCCAGATCGAGAAGGCCAAAACCCAGTACGGGGACGTCTGCCAGGGCGTCTTCCTCGACGAAGCCATCAACGGCTGGGGCACCCAGGCTGGCCGCATCCCCGCCTACAAGTCCCTCATCGACAAGATCAGGGCCAACTATGGCAAGGAGTTCCTCATCGTCATCAACTCGGGGTCGAACATCTCCGAGGACATGTGCAAGCTCGACTTCGATGTCTGTATGATGTTCGAGAAGGATGCCGCCGCATTCCTAGTGGAGGACCCTGGCACCCCGATCCTCCCTGACCACATGAAGCAGTACCCCTCCACCCGCTGGTGGGCCGTCGTCCACGGCGTCACCTCCGAGAACTACAAGAGCGTGTTCGACAAGGCCGACAAGCTTGGCATCGCCCACCTGTACATCACGGACGGGCAGCTGCGCGAGGATCCGCAGCAGGGTGGCCAGTGGGCTCCCGTGGGTAACCCCTACGCGAACCCGCCGTCGCAGCACGTCCTCGAGCTCGTGGTGCCGTGGCTTAAGGGCTATCTGCCGCTTAAGCTTGAGGTGGAGGAATTGCGTACGCGACCTAAGGTGCTTTCGCTTGGTAAGCGTGAGGCTATCCCGGCCGGCACTCCGGCGGGTACGATCATCGTCAGGAAGGACGCATAATGGCAGATAGCATCTTCCCCGTTCTGGGGGCGTGGTGGCGCAGTAAGGGCTCCCGGCAGGGTGACGGGGCGACCCTCCCTGCAGGGGCGTCTACCACACCCTACGACAGTGCAGCCATGCCTGCGGGGTCTCGCAGGTTCACCTTCGAGGTCGACTACCAGGATGCCGCAGCCGCCAGCATTGACCTGCGCGTGAACTGGTTCAACGACAGCAAGGTCAAGATCAACGGCCCGTTCGATATCGCTAATGTCGCGCTCCCACAGGGGCAGACGAAGGTGGTGGCGGAGGTTGAGCTCCCCGCGAGCACGGCCCCCAGGTGGCTGCCGTCGATCGGTGTCCCGGCTAATTCTGGCAGTGTGGCAATCTCGTCCTTGAAGATCTATGAGACGCCCACCAAGGCGCAGCCCGTGACCGTGTGGGATGGGGCACGTGAGGGGGTCGCCACGATCACAGTGTGGGATGGCGCCCGTGAGGTGCCCGCAAGTATCGAGTTCCAGGCGTAAGGAGACGCATGTCAGAGGAGAATCAGGGGCAGTGCCTGCCGTCGCAGGTGACCATCAATATCGGGACGTCGGGGGTGAAGGTCAACGACGTGCCCCCCAAGGTTGACACCTCCAAGCTGGCCACGAAGGAGGAGCTGGCCGGGAAGGCAACGAAGGCTGACGTCGATGCCGTCAACGTGAAGGTTGAGCAGGTTCGCACGGTAGCCGGTAAGGCCGCAGCGGATGCCGTGGAGGCCAAGGTGGTTGCAGGTAAGGCGCTCACGAAGGAGGCCGCCGATGCCGCCTACGCCACGAAGGCGCAGGTGGCCGCAATGGGTGACAGCATCCGTGCCACTCGATCGGCGGCGGAGCAGACGAAGGCCGATGGGGAGGCAACGAAGCGTATCGCTGAGCACGCTGAGGAGCTGACGCAGCAGCTCGCCCGTAACCTGGCGGTATCCCCTCGCGTGCTGCGACTGGATAAGGGCGAGCCGGTTCCGGCAGACACTCCCCTAGGGACGATCGTCGTTCGGCCGGAGTCTCCCATTTCGACGAACCCCGGCCTGTTCCCCCCGATCAGTGAGTGGCCGAAGATCAACGCCGCCGAGACCGGGGACGGGGTGCGACTGGACTTCCAGCACCAGATTCTCTCCACTGGACTCGAGCAGCTGCGCCCCTCGGCCGGGAAGTGGCACATGACCCTCCGCTACTCGTTCCCGGGCGGGAACTTTGGCGAGGAGACGGGGCAGGCGAACCTGTACACGGTGCGCCGCTTCCAGGAGGAAGGGCACCCAGCCCAGGCCGACCAGGGCGCGAAGATCGCAATCCTGGAGGTCGTTAAGGGCGAGCGTCAGGTCTTGGAGCTTGACATCGAGCCGTTGCAGGTGGACCCGAATGTCGGCGACACCTGGGGCATCTGGCTGGAGGCGCCGATCCCGACTCTCTACGTCCACGACCTCGTGATCCGCAAGGTCGCCTGAGGGTAGAACAAGGCCCCCGCTTGTATCACGTCGATTACAAGCGGGGGCTTTGTGCTATCTCACCAGAGGTGATGCAGCTTCCAGTTCCAGCCACTCAGGGCCTTGCCGAGTGTGGCATCCCAATACCAGCGCATACTCACCTCCTTTCTATGAGTAGAGTTCCCAGGATGAGGCGTTTCCTCCCTGGGCCTCGAAGGTGAGGATAGCGGGCCGGGTCGAGTCGCCGGACAGGTTCGTCCACCAGTCGCTCCCGCGATCGGCCGACGGGCAGGAGATGATCCAGCGAGCATCCCCAGCCTGACTGACGGCGAAGTTGTGCCAGTGCCCGTGCACCAGGATTCGGGCATCGTAGAGGCCACTACGGCGCCCGAACGCGAGGTCCCTGAACCATGATGGCACCTTCGACTGTTGGCCCGCCAGATGGCCGTGTGTGAAGCCAATGCGGGTCCCGTCGGCGGCATCCACGGTGACGGCCTCCTCCCATTTCTCGGGACGGTGGAAGGTGACGTGCTCGTAGCCGGGGCGCCCGGCGATGATGTCCTCGATGTTCTTGGAGATCATGATGCCGAAGTCGTCATCGGGGGCGTTGGCGCGACTGTTCTTCCCCTGCCCGGTGCGGACGGCGCAGTGGTTGGATGGGACGGACACGTAGTAGAGGGAGGAGCAGAGGGGGGCGAGGGCTTGGAGGGCTTCAGCGTAGAGGCGCTGCACGACCCTGATCTGGTCGGTGAGGGAGAGATCGTTGGTCTGCGCCTGGCTGGCTACATTCCAGAACCCCTCAGTGGAGTCACCCACGTCGGCGAGGATGATGCGCTTGTATGGGTCCCTGAAGCGAATGTCGTTCGCGATGTCCGCGATTGTGCGGCGCACGAGCCGAACCGTATCCTCTGTGCCGCCGCCACTGCCGCAGTTGTGAGTGAGCGTCAACTCGCGGCCAGCCAGGTACTCGCCGCCCTCGACGGTGATGCACTGAGCCATGCCTCGCCCAGCAGGCACCACGTCGATCACGGACAGGCGATGGTCCCGACGCTCCGTAGACGGGCGCTGATTGGCGGCCTTCCTAGGGAGCCGGAACATCGGCCGGTCTGCCCGGAACTGGATGCGCCAATGCCGCTTGCACTGGACCTCGCCGTAGTGCCCGATTGCTGTCGTTACCTTGGGGGTAGCCCCCTCCAGGTGCAGGAGAGCCAGGACGCCGTCGATAATCGCCTTGTTCGTGTTGCTGAACTCGATGGCCCCTGTCTTGGGGTTGCAATACCCGTCCGAGTCCATGAGCCCTTGAAGGAGCGCGAGGCGCTGCTCAGGTGAGGCTTGCAGATACGCCTCAGGGATGTGCTTGTTGTCCTTCAGTCCCGCCAGTCGAAGATCCCGGGTTAGGCCGTCTACGACGACGGTGCACAGGCCCTCCCGGGACTTGATCTCGTGCCCAAGGGTGAGCAGGTGGTCACGATCCACGGCTCCCTTGGCGATACACCCGCCCGAGGCTCGCCCGTCCCCCAGCCAGAACCCCAGGATGTAGGGGTCGATGGGGAGGCTAGCCTCAGGCAGCTCGATCGGGCTGTGCGCCCACACTTTGAAGGGCCGCATCCTACCGACCCGCATTCGGGTGATCTTCGCGATCTCAGCTGTCGTAAGAGTCATTTCACGGTCCTCCCACCTGGATGTGTCCCCCCTAGGGTGCATGCGGCGACGGCCGCTCCAGAGGTGCCCCGAAGTAGCTCGCAGCACTCGCCCCTCAGGGAAAGTGACGTCGAAGAGGTCCTGCTCGGTCGAGCCGGTCACTGCAAGGATGCGCTTCGGCTTACCGTCCCGGCCATAGACGTGCATGCCCGGGCGGAGGTCCCCGTGGCGCTTCCAGCCGTCGGTCGTCAGGACCGGGGTTGAGTCTTCAAGAGCTTTTCCTACTTGTAGGTCGGCCATGCAGACCACAAGGGTGTCCTCATCGTCCTTTACGATCGGGGCCGGCTTCGGCAGGAGAGGCTCCCGGAAGACAGGCTCCAGGTCGTCGTAGGACAACGACTTGGCCTCGGCCATCTCGACGGCGCCCGGCTTCCACGTGATCTTCTCGTAGGAACCGTCGGGTAGGCGGATCGTCTTCCCGCGCTGCACGATGGCGTCCACGGGGACGTCGTTGAAGAATGCGTCGTGCCCCTGGTCGGGGGCGCCGCGGCGCTTCAATTTGGCGCGGTGGCGTCGGACGGACGTTTCGGAGGTGCTGAACTTCTCGGCGAGCTCGACGTTGGTGAGGCGCTGGTCCTCGGGGAGAATGTCATTCTCGATGATCGCTTCATCAAGGGGGGTCATTGGTGTCTTGTCTTTCTTTCCAGAGTATGGCAACGGCCCGGGGAGACTTCATGGTCAATCCCCGGGCCGTTCACCTATCCCACATCCAGCGGAGTCACTCACCGGAATGGTTGTAGTCTAGCGCCCCTACGAGAGCTTTGCAAGGGCTCACTGAGACGTATGCTGTCCTGTAACCTTGCTGTCGCCACTTCCATGTGAGGTATCGGGCGACGGGCTTCCATGTGCAGCGCGCGTCAACGTATCGCCACGTCTTGGTCACTTCTGCCTCCTGCATGCTCCGCAGGTCGCGGTCTCGGCCCCGACTTTCCAGCCGAGGGTCCTGGCTGTGGTCTTGATGGTTGATTCGACTGCCACCCACGGCTTGGTGCGCGGGTGCGCCTGCTCGATGCGGGTGATGCCGCACTGGGTGCATTCGATGCGGGCGATCCACTGGGTGCCGTGGAGCTTGATGTCTACCATGTGTGCCTTTCTAGCTGGGCCATGCGCGCATCATCCATGCCTGAGCCTTGCTGATTTCCGTGTTTGTGGCCGCCCATTGCTCGTAGTGTTCTGCGTCTGGGCCGCCGTAGGTGGGTTGTGTTGCGGCTTCAACATCGTCGAGAATGAGCCAGCAGTCCGGGCAGTACCGGAGGGACCAGTGGTAGGCGCCATCCTTCCAAACGTCCCTCCGGTACATGAGCCCTTGCCTGATTGTGGTGAAGCAGGCGTCGCAGATGACCTGCCCCCTGGAGTGAGGGTGTGTCGTCTTGCGTTTGAGATGCACGTCAGAATGGTGCGCCAGCCTGCGCCCAGGGGTCGCCCTGCTGGCCGCCCTTGGGCGCGTTGAATCCTGTCTGCTTCTGGCTGTTGCGGCGAGGGATGACACCGCGGAAGCGGGGGAACTTCACTTCCAGGCTGGTGCGTCGCTGGCCGTCGTTGCCGTCCCATCCGCGCTGGATGAGGAGGCCGGTCACGGTGACCTTGTCGCCCTTCTTGAGGGTGTCGGCGAGGTGGCCGTGCTGTTCACCCCAGAAGGAGGCGGTCACCCAGAGGGGGTCGCCATCATCCTCCCAGGAACCATCCTGGGTCTTGCGGGATGCGGTGGCGGCAATGCGAAGCTCAGTGATCTGCTGCCCTGACTGCGTGTACTTGACCTCGGGGTCGGCTCCGAGATTGCCTTCGACGGTGATGTCACATGCCATGGTTAGTTTGCCTTTCGGATGGGGGAGAAGAGTTTCTTAATGTCCTCTTCGAGGACGTGGATGGTGGGGTTTCCGAGGAAGCGGAAGGTGGGTACCTTGCGCTTCTGGATGTGTCGGTCGAGTGTTCGGCGGGTGACGCCGAGCATGTGGGCCGCCTCATCTTTAGTGAGGTAGCCGGGGATGGTTTTTATTGGTGTCCTTTCAGGAGTCTGGTGAGGTCTCCGAGTGTCATTGTAGCCCATTGTTGGTCAGGTTTGGCAACTCCGTGTCGCTTGTGGACAACGATTCCGACGAGAGCGCCCGCGTTCTCAGCTTCAACCCGGGCTTCGCGCGTCCACTTCGGCAGGTCCATGCGTGCCACATCCTTGCATTCGATGACGATCTTGTGGTCGCCCATGCGGACGTTGGCGATGTCGCCCTTATCCTTGGCCCCAGCCTTGGGGGCGCGGTCGATCCTGTCGTCAGCCAACTCCTCGGCGAGGTAGTCGGCGACCACTCTTTCGAACCGCGCCCCCGCAGCCTTGGCGCTCTTACGAGTCCTCGCCACGAATACCACCTAGATGGGTGACAGCTCGGTTCTCATCTCTCACGTTCTCGTAAGCCGTCCTCCAGCCCTGAGCTGAAGTAAGGAGTCGCGCATTCTCCATGGCGAGCACCTCGCACTGGCCGCCCTTATAGACTGCGTACACGAGCGCAGCGAACGCGATCAGTAGCGTAACCGTGAGCATAGCGGTCATGACTTCTCCTTGGGGCTGTGGGCAATGGTGTACGGACCCCATACCTTAGCGAGGCGCTCCTCCTGCAGCCCATAGGCACATACCCAGTAAGTGGTGCCGCGTTGCCAGGAGTCGCCCTGGCAGTCGATTACAATGGTGCCGGGTGGCAGTTCGCTGCCGTCGCCGGTATATTCGCGCGAGCGAGAGCTCTCACACTCTTCGAGGGGGGAATTATGTCGCTCCGCCCCCACACCCTTATCGCGGGCCTCGGCCTCTAGGTCGCCGATGCGCTTTAAGAGAAAGATGACGTCATGCACGGGCGCATCCTGGGGCAATTCGCTAGGTCGATACCCCTCGCCCCGCTCCCAGTTGTCCACTCGGGCCCGAATCCGCTCTAGGCGGTCCTGGATGTCCCTATCGTCAGTGCTCATTTCATCTCCTTCTGATTGTGGTAGGGGCAGATTGTCTCCGGGTGGGGGCCATCATCGATGATCCAACCCCAATCTGATGCCAGGTTGCACAGTGTGGACATGTCGGCGCGTTCACGACGCACATCCTGTGGGCCTGGGGTGAATTTGATGCGGTTACTGCATGCGGGCCAGTCGCACGTGATGGTCGCGTATGTGTACGTGATCTCACCTATGTCAAGCACTCTCTGCCTCCTTCGTCGTTGAGCTTGTAGGTCCTTCCATCCCAGTAGGCGACCGGGATGCTTTCAGGGTTGGCTACGAACTGGGGCACGTTAAACCCCGTGCGCCGCGCCTCATCCCTGTTCTGCTCGATGTGCCCGTGACAGCCCCGCACCCCATCCCCACAAAGGAGGATAAGGTTGCTGGGGCTGTTCGTGTTGGGGGCCTTACTGCCCCCCATGCCGCGAGCCCTCCTGTGCTGGATGCTCATGGGACCGTTACCGGCATACCTTCCGCAGCGAGCACACCGGTAACCGTCCCTCTCGTACACGAGCTCCCTTGTTTCCTGGGAGGGCCCTGTTTTCCTGGGAGCCCCCTTTCTACACATCCCCACCCTCGATTTCGAGGAGGCTGATGTCGCCTGTGGAGATGAGGTCGCGGATAGCCTCCTCCTGGGCTGTTGAGATTCGCACCGAGATGCGCGGGTCACCCTGAACGACCTCTACCCCGTCGGGGACCTCCCCGGTCTGTTTGATGAACCCATCCAGGGCGGCAGTGGCGACGAACCATGGGGCGGGTACCTTGTGTACGGCGTCAGGCTTGTTCCACTCGAGCCAGGCCACGAGGGCCTTCTCGTCTACCACCTGGTAGCGGGGCTGTGGTGCGCTGACGCTCACCGTACCGACCTGGAGGCCGTCGATCATGGGCTTGGATGTGTCGCCCGGCGCCATGTACTCCTCAAGTTCCTTGAGGGCCTTCTTCTTCTCCTGGGAGGCCACCTTGGCAATGTGCGCCGCGATGGCCGCCCTGCGGAGTGCGTTCTCCTTGCTCACGGCTGCACCTTTCCTGCTCCGTAGTTCTGTGCCAGCCATGCCTTAAGCATGTCGGGGTCGGCCTTGCCGCCTGCTGCGAAGTACTCCTCACGAACCTTGTCGCCGTCCAGCTGGTGGGTGGCGCAGAATCCATCGAGGATCGTTCCGCACTGTTTGGCTACTGTTCCGTTGGGAACCCCCTGTTCCGTTGGGAGGGGGGTGTTCTGCTGAGGTGCCCTATTCTGCTGGGAACCCCCTATTCTGTTGGGAACCCCCCTCTCGAAGGTCTCAACGTCGGGGTCTGGCTCATCCGTGGGGATGGTGAGCGCCTGCAACAGGAACGTCCTGTAGGCGACACTCATCGCCTTGGCGATCGCCTTGTCACCGAAGTCCATAGCCTCGGCCGCTACCTTCCCGTGGATGCTGTCGCCCGCCGGGCCGTAGACCCTGTAGGTGACCTTGACGACTACCTCGGCTGTCTGCTTCCCGCTGGACGTGGTCCCGTTACTGCGGTGTACATCAACCTCTTCGGGGAGGATGACTACCCCGTACTTGCGTAGCGCGGGACCTACCGCATTCATTACCGCGTCGATGCCACGGAAGTTGAATCGCTGCGCCTGGTTCTTGCTGTCCTTCCTTACTGCCTGTACGGCTTCCATGACCTTGCTGAGTGCCTGGTGCACTGTGAGCTGTTCTGTCACCTGTCTTCCTTTCTTGGGAACCCCCTATTCTGTTGGGAACCCCCTATCTAGAAACTACTTGGTCGACGCCACCAGGGCACCAACAGCCATGATCGCGTTCCCCATGGTCGCCACCTCGCGCGTCACGCCACCGGCAGTGACCGCAAGTCGGCCACCGATCGGGACGATGGTGATGGTCTCCGACTCCGCCGTGGTGATGCTGTGCACGTCACCAACCCGGCGCACCTTGAGTCGCTGGTCGAACGCCGTGACACGCCCACGAACAGAGTCGTGGTAGTTGTAGGCATTCGCTTCGGCGAGCGTATCCGCGATGACGACTTCATCGCATTCGACGTACCCCCAGAGTCGATCCGGCTGGTCCGGTTTGCGTACGGTCCACCAATCGGGGGTGAGTTCCGCTGCGGTAGCGCCAAGCACTACCGTATGACCCATGGGCGTTGGGGCTACATGCATGCGCGCGTGGGGCCACATTTGGGCCAGCTGGTGTGCTACGTCGGTGGCATTAATGGGTGTGGTCATGGTGAGTGTTCCTTCCGTGTGTGGGGTTAGTGCTGCCGGATGTATCGGGCAGGGGTGAATGGCTCGAGCACGTACAGCCACGCTGATAGGCGCTTGAGTTCGGTGCCGAGTAGGCGAGTGTCACCATCCTCGAGGTGCCACCATGGGCCATGCTTAACCCATGGCTCGTGTAGGTCGTTATAGACGGTGGCGCCGTCGGGCATGCGTCGCATGTCCGCGTGCGTGATGAGGCGGTGCTCGAGTGGTGCGTCAGCTGGCACGGCGTTCCTCCGCCTTGATGGCCCGCTCTAGGTAGGTGACGGCCTTGCGCAGGTCTTCCACACGCTTGCTTGCGCCTCCCTTGCGGCCGAAACGGGCGAGGTACTTCCCCGCGTTCCAGAGATGCGGACTGTCGGGGAACAGAGCGTCAAGAATGTCCCAGGACTGTAGGTCAGCGGTGCACACCGGGGCACCGGCTCGCACCAGGGCATCACCTACCCACGTGTAGTGTGTGGGTCCAGCCTGGGGAGTGTCGATAATGAATTCAAGTAGCGCGCGGTCCGCTTTGGCCACGGTCGGCATATTATCGCTCACCCAATTCTCGAGGTGGACATATTGAACTGCCGTACTGTCGCCATACAGCATGACCACCCCCGCGACATAATCGTCCCACCTAATGGTGAGCCGCCCACCAGCAATCCGATACCAATTGTCGACACTACTCGAGGCAGACAGTGAGCCACCTGAGTGGATCACGAAGTCTAGGTCGTTCTCCTGTTCACCGACGGTAATGTCACCCCAGATGTGAACGGTGTCGCAAAAACGTGCGCCGCTGTTAGCTGCTAGATCGTTCCACTCTTCCTGGGAATTTACGTTATAGTCAGCCATGGTTCTTCCTCCCTTAGGTCCCGCACCGTGCGGTTCACCTATGGGCCACCTAGACCAGAATTGGATCACAGCAAACCTCGAATGTAGACAAACACTGAGGGGTGGTCTAGGTGACTCATAGGTGGGCAGACTGTATCGACTGCGCGGGGCGTAGGCCGTGCGTGCGGTGCCTGCCACCTATGGCCTTCAATCTCTATGTAGTTCTCAAGCAACATGCGTAAGCGTTATTTAACGGCGGGCCGTGTTTCTGCTACGCGGTTCCTCTAGGTGAGGCGGTGCGGCCATGTCGCCGCATGGCCGACCGTCCCGACTAGGCGGACTGAATGCGCTCTAGCGCCACCTCGAATGCTTCCCCAGCAAACCTCACTGCAACGTCATCATATCCGCGCACATCACCATTCGAATACACCCGAACCTGATTCCCGTCCTTGGTGGCGGCCAGGCCACCGCAGGTTAGAGGTTCCCGAATGGGGCTGACGTGCCAGCTGCTTGAGCCGAGCATGTCGGCCAGCGCCACAAGGGCCTTCACTCGCCGTTCAGCATCGTTTAATAGGTGAGTCATCACGTCGACACTGGTCCAGTCCTGGCTACGCACAGCCAGATACTTGATGCCCAGCGAATCCAATGCCGTTACTTGGGCTACCGCTTCGCGTCGCCGCGCCCCCGGAATGTTCCGAACTTCCAGGTAGTGAGTCGGATTAGCGGCCACCCATGAGGATGATGCGGGCTTGCTCTCTCCCGTGGCCGCGTTGAATGCTAGGCGCACGCGCTCAGCTACAGTGCTCATGGTTTCGTTCCTTTCGGTTCGCTGATGTTCAGGCGTCGGCAATGTATAGGGTGGCTGCGTCGATACTCATGTCCCCGCACACCCAATGCTCGCCACCATCGTCGTCCACGCGATAGATGTCTACGAAAATCGCGGGCTCACCGTCCCACGAGAGTTCGGCGGTGACATAGGCAAACTGCTCCCCCTCAGCGAAGGATACGATGTACTGATTCGTGTTCGGTGAGGTAGTGACCTCAAAGTCAATGGAAGCTGCGTCCAGCACGAACTCGAGGTTATCCATCGCCGAATCAAGCGCATAGGAGAGACGGTCTTTGTTGGTGTCCATGGTGATGCTCCTAGTGTTGTGGGTTAGTGTCGCGCCCGGCAGGGGAATCGAACCCCCGCTGCAACCATTCGGGCTACCTGATATCAGGCGATGGCGTACAGGACGGCGGCGGCGGCATCACCATGAGACCAATGCCGAAACCGTCGCTAGTCTCATCATAGGCGATACCCCAGTTGTTCAGGCTGGCAGCGATGCTCTCAGCCGCGCCGTCGGGTTCACCACTGAGGATGGCGAGACTCTCCTTGGTGAGGATGTCGTCATCACGGTAGTCCCTACCCAGGTTGAGGTAGGCGGCGATCTCGTAGGGCTGCATGTCGTGGGAGTCGGCGTACTGAGCGATGGTGCTCATTGCTGTGATCCTTTCTGTTGGGGCTGACTGCCCCGTGCTGATGGCTTAACTATACGCACACCGGGACAGGGTGAGTCAAGCTGGAACGGACTCCAATTGCGTGACCTACATCATCGAACACCTGTTCGACGGCGCCACGCCCCTACGCCACACACGCATACACGCACGCACCTACATGCACGAGAGGCCACAGGGGCCAATCTGAGCGCCGCGCAGAGCCCCACCCACACATGGGCACCACCCACGCCCCGAAAGCACCCTAGCGGCCCTCGCGACGCCCACCACGGGAAGACAAAGCAAAACCCCCGGCCCGCCGAAGCGGAACCGGGGGACAGCTCAAACCAATCACCTCACACCATAGCGACCCACCCTGCGCCACGCAGCACGACGCTCAACCCACACAGCCAACGTGAGCCCAACCAAAGTCACCACAGCAGCCACCACAAGAATCTCACGGTCATAGTTGTCCCTAACGCCCGAATCCACAGGACCCACAACCCTGTCACGACTAGGAGAGGTCGGCTTATCCACAACGTCACCCACAGCCGCGCTCACCGCAGGTGAGTGCACAACCTCCATAGACACACTAGAGCGTGCACCGTGGAGTCCTGCCTCATCACTGTGCCCCTTGATCGTGGTCTTAGAGCAACCCTCACTGAGGGCCTTAGCGACACTGGGTCCGGGGATGTAGCGCTCACCGGCAGTGGTGGTGATGGTCTGCGTGCACGCGCGAGCGTTCACCTCGAGCACGTACCGGCCATCCCGCTGACAGGTCACCTCACCACGCACGTCAGCGCACGACGGCAGGCCATCCGTCGAAGCTGGCTCAACCGAACCAACCCACAGCCATCCCGGAAACGCGACCTCACGGGCGTCACACCACCTCAGGTAGGACACGCTCCCATCCTCCTCAACGACGAACGAACGCCCCGAACCGTTCCCCATAGACCTAGCGTCCCAAAGACACGGCCCGTACTCCTGGTCCTCCGACTCACAGGCGGGAGTCTCAGACACATCAACGGGGGCACCAGTAGCAGCGAGCACCCACCCACCAGCAGGGGCAGTGTCCTCAGCCGCATAGGCGGGCACACAACCCACCAGGCCCATAACCCCAAGCACCAGGGCCACCACCATCGCACGCATTGCCTTGCTCATCTCACTGTTCCTTTCGATCCGCCCCACCGTGCGGGGCCGTGTTGCTGATGACCCAAACCATACGCCACACAAACACAGCTGCGTCAACCCAAGACACACAACACACCACGCGACCTACACCATCGAACACACGTACACACACAACCACCAACACACACGCACGCGCACGCAACTAACACACCAACACAACACAACACAAACACAGCCAGACAGAACAACACACAACACGCCTGACCAGCACAAACACCAAAAATCACGACACCGAAATAACCACACACAGAAAAACAAACCCCAGCAACCCCAGGGGATAACCCCCCGCCCCATCGCTGCCGACCGCTA
>ERZ773100.186-NODE-186-length-37209-cov-8.523443_pt1 | contig 37209 bp, 34 predicted proteins | sample MGYA00511119_ERZ773100 | MGnify/ENA primary metagenome ERZ773100 (study PRJEB29015, sample SAMEA2738000) | human oral metagenome | biome: human oral; feature: human-associated habitat; material: dental | place: China | collected 2111 ...
CTGATGGTACTTGGCTGGAAGCGGCCTGGGAGAGTATGGATTTGCCAAGCTATTTTTTGAGGGAAGCTAGTGCTTCTCTCTCTTTTTTTGAGAAAAATTTTGTAGTAATTTTTAAAATTATAATTTAATTGTATTTTGATTTTTTAATATGAAATAAAATTGCTTTATGAGAATAAATATGATATAATTAGTTAACAAGTAAGAAAAGTACTTAAGGAGTGGACAAAGCCACTCCTTATTTTGTAGAAAAGGAGGAGAAAAATCACTATGGAAGAGAATAATCAAATTGTAGAAAAAATTACAAAAATTATTAATCCTTTTATAGAAGAAATGGGACTTTCTCTTGTAGATGTAGAGTATGTACAAGATGGAGGTTATTGGTATGTTAGAATTTTTATTGAAAACTTAAATGGCGATTTAAATATAGAGGATTGTAGTAAATTAAGTTCTAAAATAGAGGATAAAGTAGAAGAATTAATAGAGCATAAATTCTTCCTTGAAGTTTCTTCACCTGGACTTGAAAGACCATTAAAAAAATTAGAAGACTATATTAGATTTACAGGAGAAAAAATAACATTGCACTTAAAACATAAGTTAGATGATAAAAAACAATTTAAAGCAATAATAAAAGAAGTAAATGGAGATAATATAATATTTTTAATAGATAAAAAAGAAATTGAAATAAAATTTAATGAAATAAGAAAAGCTAATATTTTATTTGAATTTAATGATTTTTAAAATAATAATGGAGGTAGAGTAAGACTATGAAGGCTAAGGATTCTAAAAATTTCTTAGAAGCATTAGATGAGCTTGAAAGAGAAAAAGGAATTAGCAAAGAGAGTGTACTAGAGGCCATAGAGCTAGCACTTTTAGCAGCATACAAAAAGAACTATGGTGAAGATGAAAATGTTGAAGTTGTAGTAGATAGAGAAAATGGAGACATAAAGGTTTTTGCAAGTAAAATTATTGTAAATACTGATGAACTTTTAGATCCAAATAAAGAAATTTCTCTTGAGGATGCAAAACAAATAAAGAAAAGAATAAAAGTTGGAGATACTCTAAAATTTGAAGTAAATTGTGAAGATTTTAGAAGAAATGCAGTTCAGAATGGTAAACAAATAGTTATCCAAAAAGTTAGAGAAGCTGAAAGAGAACATATCTTTAACAAGTTTAAAGAAAGAGAAGACAGTATAGTAACAGGTATAATTAGAAGGATTGATAATAGAAAGAATATTTTTATTGAAATAGATGGAATAGAGTTAATACTTCCACCAGCTGAACAATCAGTTTCTGATGTGTATAGGGTTGGAGAAAGAATAAAAGTATATGTTTTAAGTGTAGAGAAAACAAATAAATTCCCCAAAATATTGATTTCAAGAAAGAATGAAGGACTTTTAAAGAAACTATTTGAAATTGAAATTCCAGAAATAACATCAGGAATAATTGAAATAAAATCAGTCGCAAGAGAAGCAGGTTCAAGAGCTAAGGTTGCAGTGTACTCAGAAGTGCCTAATATAGATACAGTTGGAGCTTGTATAGGGCAAAGAGGAGCAAGAATTAAAAATATTGTTGATGAATTAAATGGAGAAAGAATAGATATAGTTGAATGGAAACCAGTTGTGGAAGAATTTGTTTCAGCAGTTCTTAGTCCAGCAGTTGTATCAAATGTTACGATTTTAGAAGATGGAACAGCAAGAGTATTGGTTGCACCATCACAATTATCATTAGCAATTGGAAAGAATGGACAAAATGCAAGACTTGCAGCTAGATTAACAGGAATGAGAGTAGATATTAAAGTTATTGAGAATGAAACTTTAAAAGAGGAAGAAAATGAGTAATACTCATATACCAGAAAGAACTTGTATAATTTGTAGAACCAAAAATGAAAAATCTAAATTATTTAGACTTGCCAAAGTAAAAGAAGCTTTTTACGAATTTGATAAGGAGCAAAAAAAACAATCAAGGGCAGTATATGTTTGTAAATCACTTAATTGTTTAGGAAAATTAGCTAAACATAATAAAGTAAAGCTTGATAGTCAAGACTTGATGTCTATGTTAAATATAATAAACAAGGCAAATAAAGATTATTTAAATATATTAAATTCAATGAAAAATTCAGGAGAATTAGTTTTTGGAATAAACTTACTTTTTGAAAATATTGAACATGTACATTTTATAGTAATGGCACAGGATATTTCCAAAAAGAATGAAGAGAAAGTACTTAGAAGAATAAGTGAGTTAAAAATTCCATATGTTGTAGTAGGAACTATGCAGGAATTAGGGAAAGTATTTAATAAAGAAGAAATAACAGTCATCGGAATAAAAGATAAGAAGATGGCAAGAGGATTAATAGAAGAATGAATAAAAGATTAAAGGAAGGTGAATATATGAAAGTAAGAGTTCATGAGTTAGCTAAGAAATATGATATTAAAAATAAAGAGTTCTTAGAAATATTGAAAAAAGATATAGGCATAACCGTTACATCTCACCTATCTAATTTAGATGAAGACCAAGTAAAAAAAATAGATGATTATTTTGCAAAGATGAATATGCTTAAGGTAGAAACTATTGAACCAGTAAAAGTTCATAAGGAAAAGAAAGAGGAAAAACCTATTAGAAAAATAATAGATGAAGATGAAAATGATGAGGGGGAGGGATACTCTCAAAAAAATAATAAAAAGGCAAAGTTTCAACAATCAAAAAACAAAAAGAATAATAATATAACTTTTGATGAAGATGGAAATAGCCATAAGAACAAAAGTAAAAAGAAAAAAGGGAGAAGAACAGACTTTGTATTGAAGACTGTTGAAGCAACTCCTGATGTTGTTGAAGAAGATGGAATAAAAATTATTAAGTTTAGAGGAGAATTAACACTAGGAGATTTTGCAGAAAAATTAGGTGTAAATAGTGCTGAAATTATTAAAAAATTATTCCTAAAAGGACAAATGCTAACAATAAATAGCCCTATAACTCTGGATATGGCAGAAGAATTAGCAGCTGACTATGATGTTTTAGTTGAAGAAGAACAAGAAGTTGAATTAGATTTTGGAGAAAAATTTGACCTAGAAATAGAAGATAAAGCAGCTGATTTAAAGGAAAGACCACCAGTTATAACAATAATGGGACATGTTGACCATGGAAAAACTTCACTTCTTGATGCGATAAGAACTACAAATGTTGTAGGTGGAGAAGCTGGAGGAATAACTCAAAAAATAGGTGCTTACCAAGTTGAAAGAGATGGAAAAAGAATAACTTTTATAGATACTCCAGGACACGAAGCTTTTACTGACATGAGAGCCAGAGGAGCACAAGTAACAGATATAGCAATACTAGTTGTTGCAGCAGATGATGGTGTAATGCCACAAACAGTTGAAGCAATATCTCATGCTAAGGTTGCAAAAGTTCCTATAATTGTTGCTGTAAATAAGATAGATAAACCTGAAGCAAATCCTATGAAAGTTAAACAAGAACTTATGGAGCATGGTTTAGTTTCTGCTGAATGGGGTGGAGATGTTGAGTTTGTTGAGGTTTCTGCAAAACAAAGAATAAACCTTGATGGATTATTAGATACTATACTTATAACAGCGGAAATTCTTGAGTTAAAAGGAAATACTAAAAAAAGAGCAAAGGGAGTTGTTTTAGAATCAAGACTTGACCCTAAAATAGGACCAATAGCTGATATTTTAGTTCAAGAAGGGACATTAAAAATAGGAGATGTTATAGTTGCTGGTGAAGTTCAAGGTAAGGTAAAAGCTCTTTTAAATGATAAAGGTGAAAGAGTAAATACTGCAACAGTATCTCAACCAATAGAAGTAATTGGATTTAACAATGTTCCAGATGCTGGAGATACTATGTATGTTATTCAAAATGAACAACATGCGAAGAGAATAGTTGAAGAAGTTAGAAAAGAAAGAAAAATTCAAGAAACTACTAAGAAAACTATATCTCTTGAAAGTTTATCAGACCAATTTAAACATGAGGATTTAAAAGAATTAAACCTTATTTTAAGAGCTGATTCAAAAGGTTCTGTTGATGCTTTAAGAGACTCATTATTAAAATTATCTAATGATGAAGTAGCAGTTAGTATTATTCAAGCAGCATCTGGTGCTATAACAGAAAGTGATATTAAACTTGCAGAAGCAGCTGGAGCGATCATCATAGGATATAATGTAAGACCTACAACTAAGGCTTTAAAAGAAGCTGAAGCAAGTAAAGTAGAAATAAGAACTTCTGGAATAATATATCATATAACAGAAGACATTGAAAAAGCACTTGCAGGAATGTTGGAACCTGAATATAGAGAAGAATACCTTGGAAGAATAGAAATTAAAAAGGTATTTAAAGTATCTAAGGTTGGAAATGTTGCAGGTTGTATTGTGATAGATGGAAAAGTTAGAAATGATTCAAATATAAGAATACTTAGAGATAATGTTGTTATATATGAAGGAAAATTAGCTTCATTAAAGAGATTTAAAGATGATGCTAAAGAAGTTGTAGCAGGTCAAGAATGTGGACTTGGTGTTGAAAACTTCAATGATATAAAAGATGGAGATGTAGTAGAAGCATTTGAAATGGTAGAAGTAAAAAGAACACTAAAATAAAGTGAGGTGATTATTTTGAAAAAACAAAGGCTTGAAGGCATTGGAAAAGAAATTATGAGAGTAATATCTAAGGTTCTTCTTGAAGAAGTAAAAAACCCTAAAATCAAAGGTTTAGTTTCAGTTACAGAAGTTGATGTTACAGAAGATTTAAAATTTGCAGATACATATTTTAGTATTTTACCACCTTTAAACAGTGATGAAAAACAATATGATCATGAAGAAATTTTGGAAGCCTTAAATGAAATAAAAGGATTTTTAAGAAAAAGAGTTGCAGAAGAAGTAGATATAAGATATACTCCTGAAATAAGAGTTAAATTAGATAATTCTATGGAAAATGCTATGAAAATCACTAAACTTTTAAATGATTTGAAAGTTTAGTGGTGTGTATGGTTAAAGAAAAAAGTACAGATGAATTGATAAAAGAATTACTTGAAAAAAGAGACCATGAAAGTAAAAATCAAATAGAGAAATTTATAAATCCTGATTATTCAGATTTAAAAAATCCTTTTGATTTTGAAAATATGGAAGCTATTGTCAATAAAATAATCTCTGCTAGAGAAAATAATGAAAAAATATTTATCTATGGAGATTATGATGTTGATGGAATTAGTGGGACAGCATTTTTAACAAAATTCTTTAATGAAATTGGAATAAGTGCTGATTGTTATATACCAAGTAGAAAAGAAACAGATTATGGTGTTTCAAAAAAAAGTATAGACTATTTTCATAAAAGACATGGAAAGTTAGTTATAACTGTTGATACAGGCTATAACACGATAGAAGATGTAAGATATGCTAAAAGTTTAGGTATTGAAGTTATAGTTACGGACCATCATAAAACTGTAAAAGAAAAGTTTGATGATGAAATACTATATCTAAATCCTAAACTTAGTAAAAGCTATAAATTCCAATATCTTTCAGGTGCTGGTGTAGCCTTTAAACTGGCACAAGGTGTATGTATGAAATTGGACTTGGATATGGAAATAATCTATAAATATTTGGATATAGTAATGATAGGAACAATAGCAGATGTTGTACCTATGATAGATGAAAATCGTTTGATAATAAAAAAAGGTTTAAAAATTATTAAAAATACTAAGGTTAAAGGACTATCTTATTTACTTAATTATCTAAGGCTCAATAAGAAAACTTTGACAACAACAGATGTGAGTTACTATATCTCACCTTTGATAAATTCTTTGGGGAGAGTAGGAATTTCAAGAATGGGAGCAGATTTCTTTCTCAAAGATGATGACTTTGATTTATATAATATAATTGAAGAAATGAAAGAGCAAAATAAGCAAAGAAGAGCTTTAGAAAAAAATATCTTTGATGATGCTATGAGAAAAATTAAAAATCTAAAAATTCCATTGGAAAAACTTTCAGTTATATTTTTATCATCACCTAAGTGGCACCCAGGTGTAATAGGGGTTGTTTCATCAAGGCTAGCTATAAAGTTTAATATCCCAGTTGTTTTAGTTGCAATAGAGGGAGATTATGGAAAAGCTTCTTGTAGAAGTGTTGGAGATATAAGTATATTTAACCTTTTATCAGATGTAAAAAATCTTTTAGAGAGATATGGAGGACATGATTTGGCAGCAGGTTTTGTTATTCATAAAGAAAATATAAGTAAAGTTAAGGAATATTTTATTAATACTATTCCTAAAATGAAGTTAGAATATAATAAAAATAAAAAAGATTATGAAAAAGATTTTGATTTTGAATTACCAATAGAAGAGTTAGGGGATAAGGCATTTGAGTTTATGGAAAAAATGGGACCTTTTGGTTCAAATAATCCACACCCTTTGTTCTTTGATAGAAATTTAAAATTAGATGATATTAAAAAATTTGGAGTAGATTTTAGACATTTTAATGGAATTATATATAAAGATAAGGTAAACTATAATGCTGTTGGTTTTGAGTTAGCAGAAGAGATAAGCCCTGACTATATGAATAAGACATATAATATAGTATACTATCCAGAGAAAATAATTTTAAATGATGAAGAAGTTACACAAATTATTTTAAAAAGCATAAAAGAAAATAAATAATTATTAGGAGGAAAAATGAATTACGAAGTAAAAAAATTAGAAAAATCAGCTGTTGAAGTTAAGTTACATCTAACTGCTGAAGAAGTAAAACCAATAGTTGATAAGGTGTTAGCACATGTAGGAGAACATGCAGAAGTAGCAGGATTTAGAAAAGGACATGCACCTAAAGAAGCACTTATGGCTAACTATAAAGACCATATAGAAAGTGATGTAGCAAATGATGCTATAAATGCTAATTTTCCAGAAATAGTAGATAAAGAAAAATTAGAGCCAGTTAGCTATGTAAGATTAAAAGAAATCAACTTAAAAGATGATTTAAACTTAACATTTGATATAGATGTTTATCCTCAATTTGAATTAGGAAACTATAAAGGTTTAGAAGCAGAAAAGAAATCATTTGAAATGACTGATGATTTATTAAATGAAGAATTAGAAATAATGGTAAGAAACCATGCTAAACTTGAAGAAGTTGAAGATCCAGCATATAAGGCTCAATTAGATGATACAGTAGATTTAGCATTTGAAGGATTTATGGATGGAGTTCCATTCCCAGGAGGAAAAGCAGAATCTCACTTATTAAAATTAGGAAGCAAAAGTTTTATAGATAATTTTGAAGAACAATTAGTAGGATATACAAAAGGGCAAGAAGGAGAAATTACTGTTAAATTCCCTGAAGAATATCATGCACCTGAATTAGCAGGAAAACCAGCACAATTCAAGGTTAAAATTAATGCTATTAAAAAATTAAGACAACCTGAATTAAATGATGAATTCGCAAAAGAATTAGGATATGCTTCTCTTGATGAATTAAAAGCTAAAACTAAGGAAGAAACAATAAAAAGAGAAAATGATAGAATAGAAAATGAATATGTTTCTGCACTATTAGATAAATTAATGGAAACAACAACTATTGATGTACCAGTTTCTATGGTTCAAGCTGAAATTCAAAATAGATTAAAAGAATTAGAATATCAATTATCTATGCAAGGTTTCAAAATGGATGACTATCTAAAAATGATGGGAGGAAATGTAGAAACATTTGCTGCACAATTAGCACCTGCTGCTGAAAAGAAAGTAAAAATTGATTTAATATTAGATAAAATAGCTAAAGAAAATAACTTTGAAGCTACTGATGAAGAATTAAGTCAAAGAATGGAAGAAGTAGCAAAGATGTATGGAATGGATATTCCAACATTAGAAGAAGAATTAAAGAAAAACAATAATTTAGATAACTTTAAAGCTTCTGTAAAATATGATATAGTTATGAAAAAAGCAATTGATGAAGTAGTAAAAGAATCTAAATACGGGAAATTAAATCCTCCTAGTGAACTACTAGATGAATTTAAAGAAAATATGTGTGTAGATCCTGATAAATTATTTGATGAAAAAAAATAAGAATATATTTCTTACCCGAAATTTTTATTTCGGGTAAGTATTAAAACACTTAAGATACATTAAGGATTTTAAGTGTTTTGGTACTTAAAATATAAAAAATAGTTCGTTACTAGCCAGATTTCTTAACAGATAAAATTTAAGAATTTGCTACAAATTTGGCAAACTTGTCAACAAGTTGACTTCAAACAAGCCAAGATTTGTTTGGCTCATTCTATTTAATTTTTATCTTAAAATCTGGAATGTAACTCACTTATTTTTTTATACAGCTGGATGTGTAAGAGTATTTTAATGAGGGAGGTATAAAATGTATAATCCAACAGTGATAGATAATAATGGGAAATCAGAAAGAGCTTATGATATATACTCAAGACTTTTAAAAGACAGAATAATATTTGTAGGAACTGCAATAGATGAAACAGTTGCAAATTCAATAATTGCACAACTTTTATATTTAGAGGCAGAAGACCCAGAAAAAGATATAATTATGTATATCAATAGTCCAGGTGGAAGTGTAACAGATGGAATGGCTATATATGATACTATGAACTATATAAAGCCAGATGTTCAAACTGTCTGTGTGGGACAAGCAGCAAGTATGGGAGCATTCTTATTGGCAGCAGGAGCAAAGGGAAAGAGATTTGCTTTAGAAAATTCTAGAATAATGATACATCAACCCCTTATATCAGGTGGTTTAAAAGGACAAGCAACAGATATTTCTATACATGCCAATGAACTTTTAAAGATAAAAGACAGATTAGCAGAATTACTTGCTAAAAATACAGGTAAAACAAAAGAACAAATATTAAGAGATACAGAAAGAGATAATTATTTAAGCTCTGAAGAAGCAGTAAATTATGGTTTAATTGATAGTGTATTTAGAAGATAAGGTGATAAAAAATGTCAAAGAAAATGGATAGATGTTCTTTCTGTGGTAGAACAGAAAGAGAAGTAACACAATTATTCCAAGGACCAGGAGATGTCTTTATATGTGATAGTTGTGTGGAAAGTTGCCATAGTCTATTGAGAGATGATATGTACTCTCTTGCAAGAGAGTATGAAAATTCAAGAGATGGAAAACCTCATAATAATAAAAATTATAAAGGGAAAATAGAACTTTTGAAGCCAGTTGAAATAAAGGCTAAATTGGATGAATATGTAGTTGGGCAAGATGAGGCAAAGAAAGTTTTATCAGTTGCAGTTTATAACCACTATAAGAGAATTTTAAATAATGGGCAAGATGAAGATGGAGTAGAGTTACAAAAATCAAATGTATTACTTGTAGGACCTACTGGCTCAGGAAAAACTTTACTTGCACAAACACTTGCAAGAATTTTAAATGTACCTTTTGCAATAGCGGATGCAACAACACTTACAGAAGCTGGATATGTTGGAGATGATGTTGAAAATGTGTTAGTAAGACTTATCCAAGCTTGTAATTATGATATACCAAATGCTGAAAGAGGTATAATCTATATAGATGAGTTTGATAAAATAGCAAGAAAATCTGAAAATGTTTCAATAACAAGAGATGTTTCTGGTGAAGGTGTACAACAAGCCTTACTTAAAATAATAGAAGGTACAAAATCACAAGTTCCACCAGAAGGAGGAAGAAAACATCCTAATCAAGAGTTAATAGAAATTGATACTAAAAATATCCTTTTCATAGTTGGTGGAGCATTTGAAGGACTTGAAAAAATTATAAAAGCTAGAACTAATAAAAAAGTTATAGGTTTTGGAGCAGAAGTTCAAAAACAAGATAGTATGGGTACAGAGGGAGAATTTTTTAAGAAAGTTTTACCAGAAGATCTAATGAAACAAGGAATTATCCCAGAATTAGTAGGAAGATTACCTGTAATTACTACTCTTGATAATTTAGATGAACAAACTTTAATAAATATTTTAACTAAACCTAAAAATGCAATAGTTAAGCAATATCAAAAATTATGTAAGTTAGAAGGAGTGAAATTGGAGTTTACTCAAGAAGCACTTACTGAAATTGCGAAAAGAGCATTAAAGAGAAAGATGGGGGCAAGAGGGTTAAGAGCAATCATAGAACATACTATGCTTGATATTATGTTTGAATTACCATCTCAAAATAATATAAAAGAAATAACAATAACTAAGGATGCAATAGATAATTACAAAAAAGCAGAAATAACATATAAATAATAGAAAAATAGTTCATTACTAAGGAGCTATTGCAAACTAATAAATGAAGCAAAAATAGTTCATTACTAGCTAAATTTCTTAACATTTAAAAATTGACATTCGCTGCAAATTCGCTAAACTCGTTTCACTCAAACACAGCGAAATTTGCTCGGCTCATTTGCTTCAATTTTTAAACTAAAATTTAGAATGTAATTTCACTTATTTTTGCTTACATTTCAATAAATATATTTGTAATAGTTTCAATCGTAACTCACTTATTTTTACTATTATTTTTTAGAGAAAAGAAAGGAATAAGGAGGAAAAATGTCAAAAGCACCATTTCTACCAATAAGAGATTTAGTAATATTCCCAAATGTTGTAACACCAATATATGTTGGTAGAGCTAATAGTATAGCAACATTAGAGAAAGCAATAGCAAATAAAACAAAATTAGTATTAGGTTTGCAAAAAGACGCAAGTCAAGAAAACCCTACTTTTGATGGGGATATTTATGAAGTTGGAGTTATAGCAAATATAGTACAAATAATTAGAATGCCTAATAACAATATAAAAGTTTTAGTTGAAGCAGAAAATAGAGTAAAAATTAAAAATATAGAAAAAGAAGAAAATGAATATGTAACAACATATACAATTATAAAAGAAACTTTAAAAGATAGTAAAGAAACAGAAGCTATTTATAGAAAAGTTTTTACAAAATTTGAAAAATATGTAAGTATGATAGGAAAATTCTCATCAGAACTTATTTTAAATTTAAAGAAAATTGAAGATTATTCAAATGGTTTAGATATTATGGCATCTAATTTAAATATATCATCTGAAAAGAAACAAGAAATCTTAGAAATAAGTAATGTTAGAGATAGAGGATACAGAATTTTAGATGAAATAGTTGCTGAAATGGAAATAGCATCATTAGAAAAAACTATTGATGATAAAGTTAAAAATAAGATGAATGAAGCACAAAGAGCCTATTATCTAAAAGAAAAAATCTCTGTTATGAAAGAAGAATTAGGAGATTTTTCACAAGATGATGATGTTATAGAAATTGTAGATAGATTAAAAAATACAGAACTTCCAAAAGAAGTGAGAGAAAAATTAGAAGCAGAAGTTAAAAAATTAACTAAAATGCAACCTTTCTCAGCTGAATCATCAGTTATTAGAAACTATATTGAAGCAGTTTTAGACTTACCTTGGAACTCAGAAACTAATGATGTTTTAGACTTAAAGAAAGCGTCAGAAATTCTAGAAAGAGATCACTATGGATTAAAAGATGCTAAAGAAAAAGTTTTAGATTATTTAGCAGTTAAAAAATTAAACCCATCTATGAATGGAGTAATTTTATGTCTTGCAGGACCACCAGGGATAGGTAAAACTTCACTTGTTAAGTCTATTGCAGAGTCAATGGGAAGAAAATTTGTAAGAGTTTCATTAGGTGGAGTTAGAGATGAAGCAGAAATCAGAGGACATAGAAGAACTTATGTGGGTTCGATGCCAGGAAAAATAATGAAAGCTATGAAAGAAGCAGGAACAAATAACCCAGTTATACTTTTAGATGAAATTGACAAGATGTCAAATGATTTTAAAGGAGACCCTGCATCAGCAATGCTTGAAGTATTGGATCCTGAACAAAACAAAAACTTTGAAGACCATTATATAGATATGCCATTTGATTTATCAAAGGTATTTTTCGTGGCAACTGCTAATGATTTAAGAAATGTTTCTGCACCTTTAAGAGATAGAATGGATATTTTACAACTATCTTCTTATACAGAATTTGAAAAATTACATATAGCACAAAATTTCTTATTGAAACAAGCACAAAAAGAAAATGGACTTGCTAATATAGATATAAAAATTCCTGATAAAGTTATGTTCAAGTTAATAGATGAATATACAAGAGAAGCAGGAGTTAGAAATCTAAAAAGAGAGATTATAAATATTTGTAGAAAATTAGCAAGAGAAGTAGTTGAAAAAGATGTAAAGAAATTTAATCTAAAACCTACTGACTTAGAAAAATATTTAGGAAAAGCTAAGTTTAGACCTGAAAAATCAAGAAAAGCAACTGGAAAAATAGGGGTTGTTAATGGATTAGCTTGGACAGCTGTTGGTGGAGTAACTCTTGATGTTCAAGGAGTTGATACACCAGGAAAAGGAGAAGTAACATTGACAGGAACTCTTGGAAATGTTATGAAAGAGTCAGCATCAGTTGCAATGACTTATGTAAAAGCAAACTTAAAGAAATATCCACCAAAGGATAAAGATTTCTTTAAAGATAGAACTATACATTTACACTTCCCAGAAGGAGCAACTCCAAAAGATGGTCCATCTGCTGGAATTACTATAACAACTGCCATAGTATCTGTATTGACTAATAAAAAAGTTAGACAAGATATAGCAATGACAGGAGAAATTACTATAACAGGTGATGTTTTAGCAATAGGTGGAGTTAGAGAAAAAGTTATAGGTGCACATAGAGCAGGAATTAAAGAAGTTATACTACCAGAAGATAATAGGGTAGATACTGATGAAATTCCAGATGAATTAAAATCTACAATGAAAATACACTTTGCTAAAACTTATGATGATGTAAGTAAATTAGTTTTTGTCAAATAATATTAGAGGTTAATTATGAAAATAAAAAAGGCTGACTTTGTAAAATCAGCAGTATATGAAAAAGATTATCCAGAACAATTAGATAAAATAGAATTTGCCTTTGTTGGAAGGTCTAATGTGGGTAAATCTTCTTTAATAAATAGTTTAACATCAAGATTGAAATTAGCAAGAACAAGTAAAACCCCTGGTAGAACACAGTTAATAAATTATTTTTTGATAAATGATGAGTTCTATATTGTGGATTTACCAGGTTATGGTTTTGCAAAAGTTCCTAAGGAAATGAAAAAACAATGGGGACAAACTATGGAAAGATATATTGCAAGTAAAAGGAAAAAATTAGTTTTTGTTTTACTTGATATAAGAAGAGTTCCTAGTGATGAAGATATAGAAATGCTTGAATGGCTTGAATACAATGAAATGGACTACAAAATTATCTTTACAAAAATAGATAAATTGTCAAATAATGAAAGAGCTAAACAATTAAAAGCAATTAAAACTAGACTTGTTTTTGATAATGAAGATGTATTTTTCCATTCATCTTTGACAAATAAAGGTAGAGATGAAATTCTTAACTTTATGGAAGAAAAATTAAATAATTAAAAATAAAACCAATGACATTAGGAGTTGATACAATGACAATCTATAAATATCTGAAAAAATATTTAGGAGGGCTAATTCTGATGTTGTTGGTTTTTTCTTATTCATACTCATCAATAATGACAGAAACTGATTGGAAAGATAAAGAGTTAAAAGGTAAAGTTAAGTCAATGACTGAAATAACATATAAGTATGAAGATAATGAAGTAAAAAAGAAAAAAACTATATTTAATAAAAATGGATATATAATAGAAGAGTTACAATATGATAAAAATAGAAAAGAACCTTATAGTTATAAAAAAAGATATAATGATAAAGGTTTACTTATTGAAAGCCACGAACATACTTATACTTATGAATATGATAAAAATGGAAATTTAGTTCAAATAAAAAGACCAAAGAATTCAGCTTATGGAGGACTTGAAAGAACTACTTATAATAAAGCTGGAAAGATAATTAGAACTCAGACTTTTACTCAAAATCAATATGATAAGGCAGGAGTGAAGATAACTGATGATAGTAACTATCTTAAAGATAAAAATGGAGAATTATACCAAAGCTTAACTGACTATTCATATATCTATAATAAAGACGCGAAACTACAAGAGATTAGAGATAATGTTTTTTCTAGTGGAACTATAAAATATAGCTATGAATTTGAAGATGGTTTATATGTTGAAACTGCTGAGCTAGTTACACGAAAATTTGTAACTTATTATGATAAAGCTGGTAATGAAGTATATTATATATGGGTAACTCAACCAAGTAGTGAATTTGAACCTAAGATACAGTTATATTTAGTTTTTAAGGATACAAAAAGAGACAAATATGGAAATTTAACTTATCAAGTAGCTAACAGAGTAGAAGTGGTGGATATAACTAAGGGTAAAGGTAATGATGTAGGTATATATGAAAAGAAAGTAATTGAATATGAGTACTATGAATAAAATTTCTAGGGGTTGGTAGAATGAAAAAATTTTTTTTATTATTTACATTGATGTTATTAGTATTTAACTATTCTTATTCAGTTTCAAAAATAATGCCAGAAAATGATTGGAAGAAAATGAACTTAAAAGGCAGAGTAATGAAGATGGTTAAAAAGGTTCATAAATATAATAGCGATGGAAAAAGTCTAGGTGAAGAAGAGATAACATTTATTTTTAATAGCCAAGGTTATATAACAACAGAAATTCATGGAGGAGCTTTTTCATTGTCCTATGAATATGATGAAAATGGTTATTTAATAAGAAGTGTAGATGTTTATGGAATAGAACATGAGTACGAATATGAGTATGATGAAAATGGCTATTTAGTTCAAACAGATAGAGAAAGAAAAAAAAGAAGCTTTGCAACTATAGCAAAAAATTTCTATAATAAAGATGGAAAACTAGCAAAAAGACAACTTTTTACACAAAGTGAATATTCAAAAAAAGGTATAAAATTATCTAGTTCAGCAAAATATGAAAAAGATAAGAAAAAAGGATTATTTGAATTATTAAGTGAAGAGACTTATGTATATGATAAAAATGGAAAATTATTAAGAATTGATGATACAAAAGCTTCTGCTAATAGAGAGTATATTGTAATCACTTTTGAAAATTTTAAAGATGGTAAGTATATAAAAACTGTTGAAGTTAATAGAATACAAGCATTCAAGACTTGTTATGATAAAGATGGTAATGAAATAGAATGGGCTTGGATAACTTATTCTCCTGAGGAACAAATTCAAACTTTTATACTTTATAGTGGAATAAAAAAAGATAAATATGGGAATTTAATAGAAAAAACAGGAAAATATTTAGAAATAACAGATGGTGGAAAAAAATTAGGTAAGGAAACAGAAGCAATAGCAGAAGAAATGAAAATTGAATATAAATACTATGAATAAAAATTTCTAGGAGTTAGTAGAATGAAAAAATTTTTTTTATTGTTTACATTGATGTTATTAGTATTTAACTGTTCTTATTCAGTTTCAAAAATAATGCCAGAAAATGATTGGAAAGTAAAAAAATTAAAAGGCAAAGTTAAGACAATGGTTTCAAAAATAGATGAGTATGACTATTCAGGAAAAGTAAGAGATAAGATAGAAATAGTAACTAATTTTAATGAAAATGGCTATATAACAGAAGAAGTTAACTATTATAATGGGAACAAAAAACAAACAACAACGAATAAATACAATAAAGATGGCTTACTTATAGAAAGTAAGGAAGTACCAGGTAGAAAATGGGAACATACTTATAAATATGATAAAAATGGAAACTTAATTGAAACAAAAAAACCTGAGATAAGGAGAGGAGCTGATAAAAGGGATCTAGAATATGAAGAGAACATATATGATAAGAATGGTAGAATGATTGAAACAAACCTTTATACAAAAAATATATACCAAAAAGATTTTGAGTTATTAAGTTCTTATACAAATGTATATGATAGTAAAGGTTTACTAATAGAACTAAGAGATAATATATCGTTTTCAAATAGTATAAAGTTTACCTATGAGTATGATGCAAATGGAGGATATTTAAGAACAGGACTTTCTACTTCAAGTACAATACAACAATATTTTGATAAAAATGGAATAGAAAAAGAAACCCTAAGTACAAGTTGGATAAGCAAAGATACAGAACCAAGGGTAGATCAACATTTAAAAATGGAAACTAAACTTGATGGTAAAGGAAATATAATAGAAGAAACTGAAATTAGAATAGAAATAATAAATGAAAAAACTCGTGAATATAAGGAAAATGGTATTAGGAAAAAGACTGTAATTACATATGAATATTATGAATAAAAGTTAGGAGTTATTAGGTGAAAAAATATTTAAAATTCTTTATGTTGATGTTATTAGTTTTCAATTATTCTTATTCAGTTTCAAAAATAATGCCAGAGACTGATTGGAAAATTAAAAATTTAAAAGGTAAAGTTAAAACTATGGTTAAGACTGAATATGAATATGATAGTTCAGGAAAGCTAGAAAAAACTTGGGTAACAGAAACTTATTTTAATGAACAAGGCTATATAACAGATGAAGTTCAATATGTAGATAATAGATTAAATCAAAGTATAATATATAAAAATAATAGTGATGGATTACCTATAAAAAAAGATGAAGTCAGTAGGGTATATAGTTATAAATATGAAGAAACAAAAGATGGGAATTTACTTGTGACTATTAAAGAAGAAAATGTAGATAATGTAAATTTTCCATTATTAGAAAAAATAACTTATAATAAAAATGGGAAAAAAGTTCATCATTTAGTTTATTCAGGTAAAGAATTAATAACAAATGATACATATATCTATAATGAAAAAGGTAATTTAATAGAAATAAAACAAGCTGTTTCAACAGATGTAAAAGACAATAGATTTCGAGAAAATGGCATTAAAATAACATATGATTACAAGACAAATGGAGATTATGAAAAAACAACTGAGGTAGCTACTGCAAAGTGGACATATCTCTATGATAAAAATGGGAATGAACAAGAGTATATATCAATGATTAAACAAGGTTCTCAAGGAAAAACTAAAATCTCTATATACTTAAAATTTAAAGATATAGCAAGAGATGAACATGGAAATTTAACAAGAAGTACTTCAGTTAGATATGATTACTCAAAAAAGAAAGAAAAAGGCATATATAAAAGACTTGAAAATAAGTATGAGTATTATTAATAGATAGGAGCAAATTAAGTGAAAAAATATTTTAAATTATTTATATTGATGTTATTAGTTTTTTCTTACTCTTATTCAGGAGTGATGCCTGAAACTGATTGGGCAAAAAGAAAATTAAAAGGCAAAGTTAAATCTATGGTTAAGACTGAGTATGGATATGAAAATTCAGGAAAACTAAAATTTACTAGCTTAGTCAAAACAGAATTTAATGAAAATGGATATGTAGCAAGAGAATCTTTTACGAGAGATGGAGTAGAATATAAAATTGTTCAATATCAATTTGATAAAAATGGCTTTATAGCTAAGAGGATTGAAGAAGTTCCTCAAAAAAGTCTTAATAATTATAAATATTCTTACAAATATTCAAAAGATGGAAATTTAATTGAGAAAGCTGAATTGGTGGAAAAAGCAAAAGGATACTATCCAATGTATGATATAATAACTTATAATAAACTTGGAAAAGAAATAAATGAGTTAAAATATGTAGAGGGGGAATTGGAAAGTGATGTCTCAACTTTTTATAATAAAAGAGGAGATGCAATAGAGGTAAAAAATAATAGAAACCCTGATTATCCATATATATTAATTTATTATGATTATCATAAAGATGGTGGATATGAAAAAACAGTAGATGGCCATGGCAGAAGAAGTTTTGTCCTTATTGATAAAAATGATTTTCAAAAAGAACTTGCATATATTCTTTTCTTTGGTTCAAAGAATCCAGTAGTTCAACTGGATATGTATGTAAAAAATGTGGATGAGAAAAGAGATAAATATGGAAATATAACTGAATTCACTTCTATTAGTTATGATGTTTTAGAAAATAATAAAGCTAATGCAGAAAATATCTATAAACAACTTAAAGAACAAAAAATAAAAAAAATTGGTGTTAGTGGAAAAGTAGAAATAACTTATGAATATTATGATTAAAAATTTTGAAAGGAGAGATATAAAATAAAATGAATGAATTAGACAAAAATTATTCGCCTAATGAGATAGAAGAAAAGTGGTATAAGATATGGGAGGACTCAAAGTATTTTGCAGCAAGTCTTTCATCCGAAAAGGAAAACTATTCAATAGTTATACCACCTCCAAATGTAACAGGAATTTTACATATGGGGCATGTTCTTAATAACTCAATTCAAGATACCTTAATAAGATATAATAGAATGACAGGGAAGAATACTCTTTGGATGCCAGGTTGTGACCATGCAGGGATAGCAACTCAAAATAAGGTTGAAAGAAAATTAGCAGAAGAAGGGAAGAAAAAAGAAGATATAGGTAGAGAAAAATTCCTTGAAATGACTTGGGATTGGAAAGAAAAATATGGTGGAATAATAACAAAACAATTAAGAAAGTTAGGAGCTTCACTTGATTGGGACAGAGAAAGATTTACAATGGATGAAGGGCTTTCTTATGCAGTTAGAAAAATCTTTAATGACCTATATCATGATGGATTAATTTATCAAGGTGAATATATGGTAAACTGGTGTCCTTCTTGTGGAACAGCACTTGCAGATGATGAAGTTGACCATGAAGAAAAAGATGGACATTTATGGCAAATAAAATATCCAGTAAAAGATTCTGATGAATATATAATAATAGCTACTTCAAGACCTGAAACTATGCTTGCTGACGTGGCAGTTGCAGTTCATCCAGAAGATGAAAGATACAAACATTTAATAGGAAAAACTTTAATTTTACCATTGGTTAATAGAGAAATTCCTGTTATTGCAGATGAATATGTTGATAAAGAATTTGGAACAGGGGCTTTAAAAATTACTCCTGCACATGACCCTAATGACTATAATTTAGGAAAGAAATATAATTTACCTATAATAAATATGTTAACTCCTGATGGAAAAATAGTTGCAGATTATCCTAAATATGTGGGACTTGACAGATTTGAAGCTAGAAAGAAGATAGTTGAAGATTTAAAGGCACAAGATTTCTTTATAAAGACTGAACATTTACACCATGCAGTAGGACAATGTTATAGATGTCAAACTGTTATTGAACCAAGAGTATCTCCTCAATGGTTTGTTAAGATGAAACCTCTTGCAGAAAAAGCACTTGAAGTTGTAAGAAATGGAGAAATAAAAATTCTTCCTAAGAGAATGGAAAAAATTTACTATAACTGGCTAGAAAATATAAGAGATTGGTGTATATCAAGACAAATTTGGTGGGGACACAGAATACCAGCTTGGTATGGACCAGATAGACATGTTTTTGTGGCTATGGATGAAGCTGAAGCAAAAGAGCAAGCTAAGAAACACTATGGATATGATGTTGAATTAAGTCAAGAAGAAGATGTTTTAGACACTTGGTTCTCATCTGCACTTTGGCCATTTTCAACAATGGGTTGGCCAGAAAAAACTAAGGAATTAGATTTATTCTATCCAACAAGTACATTGGTAACAGGAGCAGATATAATATTCTTCTGGGTTGCAAGAATGATAATGTTTGGTATGTATGAGCTTAAAAAGATACCATTTAAAAATGTATTCTTCCATGGAATTGTAAGAGATGAAATTGGTAGAAAGATGTCAAAATCTCTTGGAAATTCTCCTGACCCTCTTGATTTAATAAAGGAATTTGGAGTAGATGCTATAAGATTTTCTATGATATATAACACTTCTCAAGGGCAAGATGTACACTTCTCAACTGACTTACTAGGAATGGGAAGAAACTTTGCTAATAAAATTTGGAATGCAGCAAGATTTGTTATTATGAACTTAGAAGGTTTTGATGTAAAATCTGTGGATAAAGCAAAATTGGATTATGAACTTGTTGATAAATGGATAATTTCAAGATTAAATGAAACTGCAAAAGATGTAAAAGATTGTTTAGAAAAATTTGAACTTGATAATGCAGCAAAAGCAGTTTATGAATTTTTAAGAGGAGATTTCTGTGATTGGTATGTTGAAATTGCAAAAATCAGACTTTATAATGATGATGAAGATAAGAAAATTTCTAAATTAACAGCACAATATATGTTATGGACTATCTTAGAACAAGGATTGAGATTACTTCATCCATTTATGCCATTTATCACAGAAGAAATTTGGCAAAAAATAAAAGTAGATGGAGATACTATAATGCTACAACAATACCCAGTAGCAGATGATAGTTTAATAGATGTTAAAATTGAAAAATCTTTTGAATATATAAAAGAAGTTGTTTCATCTCTTAGAAATATAAGAGCAGAAAAGGGAATTTCTCCTGCTAAACCTGCAAAAGTAGTTGTATCAACTTCTAATTCAGAAGAATTAGAAACTCTTGAAAAGAATGAATTATTCATCAAAAAATTAGCTAACCTAGAAGAATTAACTTGTGGAACAGACTTAGAAGCACCAAGTCAAAGTTCTTTAAGAGTGGCAGGAAATTCATCAGTATACATGATATTAACAGGACTTTTAAATAATGAGGCTGAAATTAAGAAGATTAATGAACAACTTGCTAAATTAGAAAAAGAATTGGAACCTGTAAATAGAAAATTATCAGATGAAAAGTTTACTTCAAAAGCACCTCAACATATAATTGATAGGGAGCTAAGAATACAAAAAGAATATCTTGATAAGATAGAAAAATTAAAAGAAAGTTTAAAGAGTTTTGAAGAATAAAAATTATATGAGAGGTAAAAGTAAATGAGTAAAAAAGAGCAATCTATTGAACCTAAAATAGCAGATCTAGTAAACGGTTGGTTAAAAAGTTATAATTTAGATTATAAACTAGAACAAGAAAGCTTAAATTCTGAAATAGATAAAGCACTTGATGAATATAAATCAAAAAGTGGAGGTAATGGTGGAAATAGACCTGATGCAAAACTTTTACTACAGGATAATGAATTAAATTACTATCCTATTTTGATAGAATACAAAGGTTACAAAGATAAGTTAGTTAAACTTGATAAAGATAATAGAGTGGATAATAGAACAAGTAAAAATGAAACTAATTATAAAAATATAAATAGTTATGCTGTTAATGGAGCAGTTCATTATGCAAATGCTATTCTTCATTATACAAGTTACACAGATATTATAGCTATAGGTGTTACAGGTTATAAAGATATAAATGGAGAAATCATTCATTCTATTGGAGTATACTATATTTCTAAGAAAAATTTTGGAATAGGTCAAGAAATTGATAAATATACAGATTTATCTTTTCTAAAGAAAGAAAGATTTAATGATTTTATTAAAAAAATTAATCAACTTTCATTGACTAATAAAGAATTAGAAGATATTAAAGAAAAAAGAGAAGAAGAAATTAATACTAGCTTGACAAAGCTTAACAATGATATCTATCAAAATGAAAAAGGTTTGAGTGAAACTGACAGAGTCTACCTTGTATCAGCCTCTATTATGGCAACAATTGGAATAGCAGGAGCAGTTAGTCCTCTTGAAAAATCAGATTTAAAGTCAACAATGGAAGAAGGAAACACAGATGGTGATATTATTGTTAGAAAAATAGAAGCTTTCTTAAAGAAAAAAAATCTTCCTGTGAAGAAACAAGAACTTATCGTAAGAACACTTAAAAATACCTTACTTTCAGATAATATCAATAAGCCTATTAATGGTGAAAGTCAGTTGAAAAGAATTTTTTCAAAGGTTGTAGATGATTTAGGGATTTATTATAAAATTGGATTAACAACAGATTTTACTGGCAAATTATTTAATGAGATGTATTCTTGGTTAGGATTTACACAAGATAAATTAAATGATGTTGTGCTTACACCGTCATACGTAGCTAATCTTCTTGTAAAACTTGCTAGAGTTAATAAAGATAGTTATGTCTGGGACTTTGCAACTGGAAGTGCAGGATTATTAGTAGCAGCTATGAATGAAATGATTATAGATGCAAAAGATAAAATTAAATCTCCTGAGGAATTAGAACAAAAAACTTTAAAAATTAAAGCAGAACAACTTTTAGGCTTAGAAGTCTTATCTAATATCTATATGCTTGCAATATTAAATATGATACTTATGGGAGACGGAAGTTCTAATATTTTGAATAAGGATTCTTTAAGAGATTTTGATGGTAACTATGTTTTTGGAAAGACAGAAGAAAAGTTTCCAGCTACAGCTTTTGTTTTAAATCCCCCTTATTCAGCTGATGGTAACGGAATGATTTTTGTTGAAAAAGCATTAACTATGATGAATAGTGGTTATGCAGCTATTATAATACAAAATTCAGCTGGTTCTGGGAAAGCTACAGAAATTAATAAAAGAATATTAAAAAAAAATACTCTACTTGCTAGTATAAAAATGCCTATAGATTTATTCCTTGGAAAATCAAGTGTACAAACTAATATATATGTTTTTAGAGTTGGGGAAGCACATCAGAAAGATGAGATAGTAAAATTTATAGATTTTTCTAATGATGGCTATACTAGAAGTGATAGAAAGAAAGCAAAAAGTAATCTGAAAGACACAGATAGAGCAAAAGAAAGATATCAAGAACTTGTTGATATAGTTAGATTTGGGAAAAGCAAATTAAATATTTTTATGGAGAAAGAATATTATGAAGGACATATAGATCCTAAAAATGGTGCTGATTGGAATCAATCAACACCAGTAGATACAAGACCAACTATCGAAGATTTTAAAAAGACAGTTGCAGATTATTTAGCTTGGGAAGTTTCAAACTTAATAAAAGAGAATGCATATGAAAAGAGTGAAAGCCTAAAAAAATAGATGCCTCACTGAACAAAAAACTTAAAAATGTTCAGTGGGGCGAATATAGGATAGGAGATTTGTTTGAGATTTCGACTACATCAAGTTTTAATATTGATGAATTAGTAGATGGAGAAGAATATGACTATGTTACTAGAACATCTTTAAATCAAGGAGTATTAAAAAAGACTGGATTTGTTAATAAAAAAAATATTAATGAAAAAGGAACTTGGAGTTTAGGATTATTACAAATGGATTTTTTTTATAGGAAAAATCTATGGTATGCAGGGCAATTTGTTAGAAAAATAATTCCTAAAATAGAAATTAAGAATAGAGCAATATTATTTTTTTCTACTATATTGAATATGCAAAAATCTAAATTATTAAGTGTTTTAGTTAGAGATGTTGATAAAACTTTTTTAAATATAAATATTCAATTACCTACAAAAAATGGAGAAATAGATTTTGATTTTATGGAAGCTTATATAAGCGAACTCGAAGAGGAGCGTATAAGCGAACTTGCCGCTTACCTAAAGGTAAGCGGCATGGATAACTATGAATTAACTAAAGAGGAAGAACAAGCTGTAAAAAATATACCAATGTTAGAATGGAAAGAAAAAAATGTTACAGAAATCTTTAATATAAAAAATACAAGAAATATTTTATCAAATGTAATAAATTTTAACAGTGGTAAAATACCTTATTTATGTGCTAGTAAGGATAATAATTCTGTATTAAGTTACATAGAATATCGGGAAGACCTGAAGGATAAGGGGAATTGTATTTTTATAGGAGGAAAAACATTTACTGTGTCTTATCAAGAATTTGATTTTTTCTCTAATGATAGTCATAATCTAGCTTTATATTTAAAAGAGGAAGATAAAGCAGATAAAATGAATCAGCTATATTTAGCAACTTGTATTAGAAAAAGTTTATGTCATAAATACAGTTGGGGGAATAGCATTAGTAACAAAAAAATACAAAGTGATAAAATTATAGTTCCAGTAAAAAATGGTCTTATAGATTATAAAACAATGGGGATTTTAATTTCGGCAGTAAAAAAGCTAATTATAAAAGATGTTGTATTGTATACAGATGAAAAAATTAGAATGACAAAAAAGATAATAGAAAGCAATTAATTGTTAGAAAATCCTAATTAAAATTAAATAATAAAATAAACTGTCAAGTAATACCTAAAATTGAACTGCACCCATAGTCTTGGATACAAGATTGGAGGTGCAGTTTTTTTGAAAATAAAAACACCACCTATTCCAGTAAGTGATGTTTTACCTTTATTTTGGTTTTTTATGGTTCAATATATTTCTATATCTATGTTAATTATAGTATTTATTTTTTATCTTGTCAATGATATAATTAATTGCCTTTATTATTTTTCTCCTTCATCTCAAAAGTAAGGAGGTGAAGATGTTGAAAAAGGTTATTTTATGGTTCGTGATAATAGTATTTTTTTTAATGCTTTTATCTAAAAACATTAGTTTAACATTTATTTTTAATTTTTAAATAAGTATTAAATTGTTAGTTTTATGTGGGTGATTTGTTCCAGCAGGTCACCTGCTTTTTTCATTTTACAAATTATAACAGATATGGTATACTTAAATTAGTTCTATTTAGAACTAATTTAAAAAATAAATAAAAGGATTGATATATATGCAAAGATTAGGTGGCTTTCTAATAACAAAATTAAAACAATTACAGAGTAGATCACTAGCACAGTGTATAAATGAACAAGGTATAGATGCTTTTAGTGGGGAGCAAGGAAAGATTTTATTTGTACTTTGGCAAAAAGATAAAATCACTCAAAAAGAATTGGCAACTGAAACAGGTTTAGCTAAGAATACAATCACAGTTATGCTTGAAAAAATGGAAAAAAATAATTTAATAAAAAGGATAACAGACGAAAATGATAAAAGAAAATCATTGGTAATTTTGACAGAATATGCAAAATCTTTAAAGAAATGTTCTGATAAAATTTCAGATGAAATGTTAAAGAAGATGTACAGAGGTTTTAGTGAAGAAGAGATAGATAAATTTGAAGAATACTTACATAGAATTATTAAGAATTTTGAAGAAAAAAGGAAGGTGATAGATGATGATAAATCAATTGATAAAATTATTGACAGAAGACTTTGAATTTTTTACTAATTTAACAATAGAACATATTTTAATTTCATTGTTAGCTATAAGTATTGCAAGTGTATTAGGTATTATTTTAGGAATAATAATCAGTGAATATAGAAGGTTTTCAGGGTTAATATTGGGGACGGTTAATATACTTTACACTATCCCTTCAATAGCACTATTAGGATTTTTTATTACTATCACAGGAGTTGGGAATACAACAGCACTTATTGCTTTAATAATATATGCACTTTTACCGATAATAAGAAGCACATACACAGGAATTGTAAATATAAATCCTTTGATTATTGAGGCATCAGAGGGGATGGGAAGCACAAAATTACAACAACTATTCAAAGTTAAATTACCATTAGCATTGCCAGTTTTGATGTCAGGTATCAGAAATATGGTTACAATGACAATAGCACTTGCAGGTATAGCTTCTTTTGTTGGAGCAGGAGGCTTAGGAGTTGCAATTTATAGAGGAATAACAACTAATAATTCAGCTATGACTTTTCTAGGAAGTTTACTTATAGCAATTTTAGCTTTAATTTTTGATTTTATATTGGGACTTATAGAAAAAAGATTGACTAATCATAAAAGAATAAAATATAAAGTAAATCCAAAATTAATAATTTTAGGACTTTTTATAGTGATATTTGGAGCATATTTTTCATTAAATTCAAAGAAAGATAAAACTATAAATATTGCAACAAAACCTATGACAGAGGGCTATATTTTAGGTCAAATGCTAACTGAACTTATAGAGCAAGATACAGATTTGAAAGTTAATATCACAAATGGAGTTGGAGGGGGAACTTCTAATATTCACCCTGCAATAGTTAAGGGAGAGTTTGACTTATATCCTGAATATACAGGAACTTCTTGGGAAGCAGTTTTAAAGAAAGAAGCAAGCTATGATGAAAGTAAATTTGATGAATTACAAAAAGAATATAAAGAAAAATATAATTTAGAATATGTAAATTTATATGGCTTTAATAATACTTATGGTTTAGCAGTAAATAAGGACATTGCAGAAAAATATAATTTAAAAACATATAGTGATTTGGCAAAAGTATCAAATAATCTAATTTTTGGTGCTGAATATGATTTCTTTGAAAGAGAAGATGGCTATAAAGAATTGCAAAAAGTATATAATATAGATTTTAAAAAGAAAATAGATATGGATATTGGGCTTAAATATCAAGCTATGAAAGATAAGAAAATTGATGTTATGGTAATATTTACAACAGATGGACAACTGGCAGTATCTGATGTAATTGTTTTAGAAGATGATAAAAAGATGTATCCATCATATAGGGCAGGAACAGTTGTAAGAAGTGAGATTTTATCTGAATATCCTGAGCTAAAACCAGTTTTAGAAAAACTAAATAATATTTTAGATGATAAGACAATGGCAGATTTGAATTATCAAGTTGAAAGTAAAGGAAAGAAACCAGAAGATGTAGCAAGAGGATATTTACAAGAAAAAGGTTTATTGGAGGTGAAACAATGATAGAATTTAAAAATATTAGTAAGAGTTATGGAAATCAAGAAGTAATAAAAGATTTTAATTTGACTATTGAATGTGGAACATTCTTAACTATCATAGGTTCATCAGGCTCTGGAAAAACAACAATTTTAAAGATGATAAATGGGCTTATCAAGGCAGATAAGGGTGAAGTACTTATAAATGATAAAAATATTCAAGATGAAGATTTAATTGAGCTTAGAAGAAAAATAGGTTATGTAATTCAGGGAAATATTCTATTTCCACATTTAACAGTTTTTGATAATATTGCTTATGTATTAAATTTAAAAAAGTATGATAAAAAAGAAATTGAAGAGATAGTAAATGAAAAAATGGATATGTTAAATCTTTCAAGAGATTTAAAAGATAGATTACCAGATGAACTATCAGGTGGGCAACAACAGAGAGTTGGGATAGCAAGAGCCTTGGCAGCAAATCCTGATATAATATTGATGGATGAGCCATTTGGAGCAGTTGATGCTATCACAAGATATCAATTACAAAAAGATTTAAAGGAATTACATAAAAAGACAGAGGCAACTATTGTCTTTATAACTCACGATATAACAGAGGCTTTGAAGCTAGGAACAAAGGTTTTAGTGTTAGATAAAGGAGAAATTCAACAATATGATGTACCTAAAAATATTTGTTCTAATCCTAAAAATGACTTTGTAAAACAATTATTAAAAATGGCAGAGATGTAAGGGAGTTCTACTATGAAAATGAAAGTAGTTGTAATCTATGAAGCAGGAGGACCTGAACAATTAAAAGTTGAAACAAGGGAAATTCCAAAAGTAAAAGAAGGTTGGACTTTGGTTAAGATAAAAGGTTTTGGTATCAATCGTTCAGAAATTTTTACAAGAGAAGGGCATTCTCCATCTGTAAAATTTCCAAGAATATTGGGTATTGAATGTGTTGGAGAAATTGAAGAAACAACAAGTTCTAATCTCAAAAAAGGACAAAAGATAGTTTCAATTATGGGAGAAATGGGAAGGGCTTTTGATGGTTCTTATGCAGAATATATTTTATTGCCTAATGAACAAGTTTATCCTGTAAATACTTCTTTGACTTGGGAAGAACTAGCAACAGTTCCTGAAACTTATTATACTGCCTTTGGTTCAATGGGTAATTTACAGATTAAAGAAACTGATAATATACTGTCAGGGCAGGTTCAAGTGGAGTGGGTATAGCTTTTTTAAAGCTTGTAAAAGATAAATTTCCAAATATCAGAGTAGTTGCTTCTATTAGAAAAAAAGATATAGAAAAGAGGAATAAAATTTTAAGTTTAGGTTATGATGAGGTAATTTTTGATAATAATAATGTGTTAGAAACAGAAGAAAATTTTGATAAAATTCTAGAATTAGTAGGACCTGTTTCTATAAAAGATAGTTTTTCTCATATTAAAGAATATGGAATTATTTGTGCAACTGGATTGCTAGGTGGAAAATGGTTTTTAGAAGACTTTGACCCTACAAGAGATATTAAAAATAATGCTTATTTAACAACTTTCTATTCAGGTAATGTCAGTGGAGAAAAAATAAATTCTATGCTTGATTATATAGAAAAATATAAAATTGATATAAAAGCAGAAAAAATATTTTCACTAGATGAAATAGCTGAGGCTCATAAATATTTGGATAGTAGTTCGGCTTTTGGTAAGGTTATAGTTATAAACAAATAGAAGAGGGAGTGAAAGTTTGCTAGTTTATAATTTTGAGATTTTAGATGAAGAGAAAGTTTTTGTAAAAAGTGGTATAATCACATATATGTTTGATAAAATATAAAAGGAGAATGTTATGAAAATTTATGATTTTACTGTAAAAAATAGAAAAGGTGAAGATGTTTCTTTAGAAAATTTCAAAGGAAAAGTCTTATTGATTGTTAATACTGCAACTAGATGTGGGTTTACACCTCAATATGATGAATTAGAAGCTTTATATTCAAAATATAATAAAGATGGTTTTGAAGTTTTAGATTTTCCTTGTAATCAATTTGGTAATCAAGCACCAGAAAGTGATGAAGAAATCCATACTTTCTGTCAATTAAATTACAAAGTTAAATTTGACCAATTTGCAAAAGTTGAAGTTAATGGAGAAAATGCTATACCACTTTTTAAATATTTGAAAGAAGAAAAAGTTTTTGCAGGTTTTGATCCTAAACATAAATTAACTTCTATATTGAATGAAATGCTTTCAAAAAATGATCCTGACTTTGCTAAAAAACCTGATATTAAATGGAATTTTACTAAGTTTTTAGTAGATAAAGCAGGAAATATTGTAGCAAGATTTGAACCTACAACAAGTGCAGAAGTAATAGAACAAGAAATAAAAAAATTATTAGAAAAATAAAAAATCCAGCTATATAATCTCTTTTTTGAAATTTTAACTGATAGAAGTTAGTTCTTTCTAATCCACAATGAAAGGCTCTTGCCTCCATAGCTAAAGTTAGATTTTCAACCTTTTGTATAACAGAAACTAAAAGTGGGAGAAGAATTAAGCTATATTGATATAGTTTTTTAAAAGGATTTTTATCTTCAAAACTTTCTCCTCTTGCTTGTTGTGCCATTTTAATTGTATTAGCTTCTTGTAAGATTGTAGGGATAAATCTTAAAGTAATGCTAATCATAAGAGAAAAATCTTGAATAGGTAAACCAATTTTCTTTAAAGGACTTAATAGAGTTTCCAAGCCTAAGGCAATATCTAAGGGTTTTGTTGTTAATGTTAATAATGAAGAGAATATCAAAAGAAAAATTATTCTAAAAATCATTTTTAAAGCTGAAAAAAGCCCACTGTCATAGATAGAAAATTTACCAAGTTGAAGTAATAATTTTCCATCTTGATGTGATAAAATATGAAAAATGGATGAAAATATTAGAATATATAAAAGGTATTTTAGACTTTTTAAAAACTCTTTTAGAGGAATTTTAGAAAGTAAAATAAGAGTGAAAGCTAAAATTCCAGTGATGATATAGCCTATAAGAGTATTAATAAATAAAAAAGAAAGTACAAGTGAAAAACTCCCAATGATTTTAGTTCTTGGGTCAAGTTGATGTAATATACTTTCTTTTTTTATATACTCTCCTAATATTATATTCACTGTTCTATCCTTTTACATTTTCTCCTCAATAACTTTTAAAATACTTTCTTCCTTTATATCTCCACTAATTTTTATAGGGTTTTTTAATTTTTGATTTAATTTATTTAAAAAACTAATACATTCAGGAAGTTCTAAACCTAAACTTTCTAATTTATCACTATATTTTTCAAATAATTCAAAAGGGCTTGTATGGTACAGTAACTTTCCTTTATCCATAACAATAACTTCTTCTGCATATTCTAAAACATCATTCATATCATGGGTGATAAATAGAAAAGATTTATTCTCTTCTTTTTGCCAATCCAAAAGAATTTTAAAAAGTTGTTCTTTTCCCTCTGGGTCTAAGCCAACAGTAGCTTCATCTAAAAGTAAAAGTTGAGGTTGCATAATCAAAACTCCTGCCAAAGCAACTCTCCTTTTTTCCCCGCCACTTAAATTTAAAGTGGAATGATGAAAATAATCTTTATTTAAGCCCACAAGTTCTAAAACATTTTCAACTCTTCCAAAAACTTCTGTCTCATTTAATTTTAATTTTTTTAAGCCATAAGAAATATCTTTAAAAATTGTAGTTTCAAAAATTTGATGTTCTGGATATTGAAATATATAGCCAATATCTTCAATTTTTCCATCAATATTGATTTGTCCCTTTTGCTTTTTTAAAAGTCCTTTAATTAGCTTCAAAAGAGTAGATTTTCCAGAACCTGTATGTCCAACAATGGCTATTCTTTTATGACTATCTATTTCTAAGGAAACATCATATATTCCATTTTTATTATTTTCAAAAGTAGGATATTCATATCCAACATTTTTAAGAGATATTTTCATAGACTAGCCTCACTAAATCTTCCATATTAATATTCTTATCATCCACTTTAATATTATTTTTTTCTAAAATATTTTTTATTTTTATAAGAAAAGGATTGAACTCATCATCTTCAAAAATTTTATAAGGATTACCTTGATATTTTATTTCTCCCTTAGCTAAAACCATAACTTCTGATGCTTCTAAAATATCATTTCTATCATGGGTAATATGAATAATAGTTTTTCCTTGAGAATTTAATTCTTTCATAAGTTTTAAAACTTCTTTTTTACCAACAGGGTCAAGCATAGAAGTAGCCTCATCAAAAATTAAAATCTCAGTTCCCATAGCTAGAACACTTACAATAGCAAGTCTTTGTTTTTCTCCACCAGATAGTTGATAAGTCAATCTATCTTTATATTCAAGTAAGTCAACAGCTTTTAGAGAATTTTCTGCAATCTCTTTTATCTTTTCTCTAGGAGTAGCAAGATTTTCTAAACCAAATATGATTTCATCAAATACAGTGGTAGTTATAATTTGATTTTCTGGGTTTTGAAATATTATTCCTACTAATTTTCTTATTTCTAATAAATCTTTTTGATTTTTTGTATCATAGCCAGAAATCTTAATATTTCCCTCTTGTTGAAAAATAAGTCCTGCTAATAACTTTGCAAGTGTAGACTTACCAGAACCATTTTTTCCAATAATACAAAGATATTCTCCCTTTTTAATAGAAAAAGAGAGATTTTTAAAAACTTTATTATTTTGATATGAAAAAGCAAGATTTTCTACTTGTATCATAATATTACCCTATTTTACAACTTCATTAATTGGACTGATTTCTTTTAATTTATAGCAAAGTATAGAAACGATAATAGCTTTTAATATATCTCCTGGTATAAAAGCCATAGTTGCTAAGAAAGCTTTATCTATTGGCATTTTTGTGATATATGATAGATAGATTGCTCCAACAAGGTAGACTAAAACTATTCCACCAATAATGTTTGCTACTATATATTTTGCTATGTTGATATTTTTCCAAGATTTTTCTACTAAGAAACCTATTAAAAATGCTGCAAAAGGCCATACTATAAAAAAGCCTCCTGTTGGTCCTGCAAGAACAGCCATTCCACCTCTACCACCTGATAAAATAGGTACTCCTAATAAAACAATTACAACAACTAATAGCATACTTATAAAACCTAATCTTTTACCTAAAAAACTTCCAGCAAGCATTACTCCCATTGTTTGTAAAGTTATTGGAACTGGAATAAAAGGTAAAGGAATTGGTGGCATTAAACCTAAAACTGCAACAATAGCTGCAAACATAGCTGCATAAAGCATATTTTTAATTTTCATTTATAAAATCTCCTTATTTTTAAAAGTTGATTTATTATATCAGAAATTAGGAATAAGTGTCTATTAAAAATTTACCAAATCTTAATAAATGTATGCTACAATAAGTCAAATCAATAAAAAAGAAAGTGATAGGTGATATTATGTTTGAGAAAATAAAGAAGTTTTTTCTACTTTTCTCTGTTATATTTTTAATAGCTGGGGTGACATCATTCACAGCATATAACTGGGCAAATATGTCTAATGTTGAAAAATTAGCAATTCCATCTATATTGATTGTAGCTGGGCTTGTAGCTTATCTGTTTTTAGAAAAGGAAATTTATAAAAATTTAGCAATATTCTTTTCTTCATTTATGATAGGAACATTATTTGCTGTCTATGGACAGGTTTATCAAACAGGTGCAGATGTATGGATATTATTTAGAAACTGGGCTATATTTTTGATAATTCCAATGGTAGCAACTGGTTACTATTCTGTTATGACTTTATTTGGTATAGTTGTAGCAATAGCAACAAGTTTTTATTTAGACTTATATTTATCAGGGGCTATTATTCCATTTTTGTCTTCTTTAATTTTTGGAGTAATACTAATAGTATATCCATTTTTACAAAAAAGTTTTAAATTTAAATTCAATAATGTTTTCTATAATACAATGATAGGAATATTCTATATATGCTTTATAGCAAGTGGTTCTATTGCAATTAATGAAGATGATTATGGTTTTATTGCAATAATATTATATTTAGCATTTGTAGGAGTAGTTTATTTGGTAGGTTATGGACAACTTAAAAAGATAACAGTGAAAGTACTTTCTATAACATCACTTGGATTTTTTGGAGTAGCTGTTATTATGAAAATGATTAAAAATATATTTTTTACAGATGTAACTCTATACATTTTATTATCTCTACTTGTTATTATAGGAACTATAGCTGGAGTAGTTAAATCTGTTTCAAAATTAGAAAATGAAAATATTAAAAAGTTTACAAATATAGTTGTAGGTTTTTTAAAAGTTTTTGCATTTTTCTTGCTTATAGCTTTGGTATTTTCTTTTTTAAGTTTAATGGGCTTAGAAGAGGGTTCACTTATTGTAATTTCTGTTATTTTAATTGTTTTCTCATATTTTGCTGCAAAAATGCTTAACTTTGAAAAAGATAAATTAGAAATAGTAGCATTTATTGCAGGGCTTATATGTCTTGGAATATATCTAGGCTCTTATTTTGATATGAAGCCTCTAACTATATTATTAATTATTACAATTATTTATGATGTATTTTGGTTCACTATGCCAACAAGAGCATTAGATTTACTTCTATTGCCTTTACATTATTTCTTATTAGGAGATTTTCTTGTTGAAAAATTAGAGTATATTGATTTTTATTATATAATTATCTTTACAGCTCTTATTATAGAAGGATATTTTGTATATAAGAAAGATTTACTTTCAAATGAAAAAATTAAAAGAATTTTATGTGGAAATGAAGTTACATTACTTGTAATGTCAACTATATGGCTTTATTATATGGGAATAGGAATGTCTCTAATGAATGCACTTTTAGATCTTCCAAGTAATTCTAAATACTATAATGTAGGATTAGTTGTGCTTACTGCAATAATTGGATTATTTATAATATATAGAGAAATTAAGAACCCAACTTTAAAGATAGTTCTATCTGTTATGTTGATAGCTTTAAATTATTTTGTATATTCAGAAACTTTAAGTTTGGCTATTACTCTATTACTAATGTTAATTTATGCTTTCAGAGACAGTAAATGGGGACTTGCAGGTTCTACTTTGGCAACAACTTATGTAATTTTTGTTTATTATCTTGGTTTTTATAAAACATTACTTGATAAGTCGATAGCTCTTAGTATTTCAGGAGGATTACTTCTAGTAGCTTATTTAGTATTGAAATATGGATTCAAAGGGGTTGAGGCTAATGAGTAATAGTATAAAAAAAATACTTTTAATTATAAATATTGTAATTCTTTTTGTAGTAACAGGTTTTTCTGCAAATAAAGAGGAAAGTTATAAAAAATTAGATAGTTATTTCTATTTGGAACTTACACCAGTTGACCCTCGTTCACTTTTGCAAGGTGACTATATGACTTTAAATTATGATATTACAGATAAAGCTAGTGATTTTATATATAATAATAGAACATATATTTATGATGGAGAAAATGAGAACGAAGTTGACGAAATAAGAGAATTAAGAAAGTTAGCAGATGCTAAAAGAGCATATATAGCAGTTCGTTTGGATGAAAATAAGGTAGCTAAATTTGTAAAAATTACAAAAGAAAAAACAGATGAAAAAGACTTACTTTTTATAGCTTATAAAACTAATGGATACGATGTGAATATAAATGTTAATAGTTATTTATTCCAAGAAGGAACTGGAGATAAGTACGAAGATGCTCGTTATTCAAAGGTTGTTTTAGTAGGTGATAAATTAAGATTGGTTGATTTAAGAGATAAAGATTTTAAAGAAATTAAGTAAAAAATGGGAGCTATTGAAAAATATTTCAATAACTCCTTTTGTTATTTATTTGATAAAAATAATTCTAAGTCTTTTTTTACAATTTCTTCTATTTCAGTGGCTATGTATTCAGATTTCTTTTTATCTAAACCAATTTTCTCAGCAACCTTTAATACATCATTTAAATCAGGGTTTATTCCATTGCCATTAATTGTTGTTGCATGTTCTCCATTTATTGAATAACTATAAGTTAAATCATATGCTGGTGAAAGCTCCCATTTTTTAAATTCTTCATTGTAAATAAATGAAAAATTTTTAGAATGGTCATCTCTATTATGAGAGAAAACATTGAAACACATCAATCTAAATAATTTTTCTACTTCTTCAAAACTTTTAGTAAGATTTAAAGTAAGTTGCATTAAATCATTATAATCAAGATTAGGAATTCTATGAGAAGTTTCTAGTAGCCCACTCACAGAAATCATATGGATTTTTCTAATTGCACCTGTTGATAACTTTTTTCTGTCAAATCTCTTAATTCCAAAATAACCAGAAGAGATTTTAGAAGGAAATAGTTTAGTTTCAGGCATATCAATCTTACATTTTTTAGCACATAAAGAATATAAATATTCTAATTTTCCTATGTCTTTATCATCTAATGAAGAAGGAAATTTTATAATCCAGTCTTCATTCTCAACCTTTGTTAAAATCTTTGGTCTTGCTCCTCCTGATGAGCCTCCTAATCTAAAAAGATTATCTAAATCATCTGAATACTCCGTATTTAAAATTTTTTTACAAGATAATGCTAAACTATCATAATCTTCCTGATAATCTTTATCTTCTAAAAGATTATATTCTGGTCTATAAGATAATGCACCCATTCCAGTTTCACCAACAATAGCAAGTCTACTTATTGGATTAATTTCTCTTGGATTTATATTTTGAGAATTTAACATTCTATCAACAAGTAATCTCCCCCAACCATCAGGAAGACTATCAGAAAAAACTCCGTATAAGCCATCAAAAGGCTCTAATTTAGGAATAAAGACTTGTTTTTTTAAGGGAAGACTATATGGACTTATTGAAAAACCATTATTTAACCATTCATTATCATATTCAAAAGCTACAATATTATTTTTAGTTAAAGCTAATGTTCCAACTTTTTTTTCATTGTAAAATACTTGTAGAGATTTAATCTTGTTCATTTATTATCTCCTCAATAGAATTATATTGTTTTTGCTGAAATAAGTTTAAAAATTCATCTTCACATTCTAAAATAATAGCAATTTTTATAAGAGAAAAGAGAGAAATTTCACCAGTATTTTCAAAACGCTTTATTGAACCAAAACTCACCCCCGATTTTTTTGAAAATTCTTCTTGTGTTAACTTTAATTCCTTTCTTCTTTTTCTAACATTTTTTGCTATTTCTAATTGTATTTCTTTTGGTGTTTTAATATTTAAAAAATTTAGTTTCATATATAATATATTATCTAAAATATATTAAAATGTCAATACTTGGATAATATATTAGCTAAAAAAGAAAGAGAATTTACATCTTCTGTAAAACTCGACTATAATACTCAACTTAAAATAAAATATGAAAAATTCTCTTATTTGAAGCGATCCTAAATTTAAAAAAAACGTTCTATAATAATATGATTTTTTATTTAAAAAGGCTATTTTCGATAATGATGTAAAATGTTAAATATTGACACATGAAAAAAAGTATATTATAATATATAAAAAAAGAAGGGGGTTAAAATGAACAAAATTAAATTAATAATAATAACAGTATTAGTTATCCTAATTTTCTCTATTTTATATTATTTTGTTACAGAAACGGTTGATAAAAAAACACAAATTGATAAAGCAGTAACGGAAATATTTAAATAAAATATGATAATAATACATAACCACATTTAAAATAGTGGTTATGTATTATTTATTAACCTTGATTATATAAATAATCTTGCCAGTAATCATTTGCTTCATCTAAATTATTTTCAAATATAAGAATATTTAATTCAGCTATTGATAAAAGAAAATTTTCTATATTTTTTAATTCTTTAAATATAGTTGTATAGGTATTTTGTATAAACTCTCCATTAGGAAATTTTGCCCCATATATATTATCATTGTCTAGAACATAACTTCTATCAATATACTCATTTAACTTTTCCAAATAGTTAATAATTTTAATAAATGTTGAATGATATTTATTTTTCAATAAATAATCAATATAATTTAAATTCAAGCGAAATAAATTAAGATAATAAGCTATAAAACTATTATAATTATACCCATCTGAAACTAAAGGACATCCTTTAAAATAAGTATTTGTAAATTCATTAAAAGATTCATTAAAATTAAATTTATTCCATATAAAATTTTGAAAACTTTTCATAAAGCCTATAAAATTTTGAAAAGCATTCATTGAATATGGTGAAAGATATAAATAAATCATTTTTATTGTTTCTTCTGAATAATTTATTAAATCTAATGAAGCTAATAAGTTATTTTTTCTAATTGAATAAATATTCATTTTTTTAAAATTTGTAATAATCACAATTTCTTTTCCAACTAATGAATTATAACCAAAAGTCTGTATAAAAATATCATTGTTCACTATACTAATATTAGAACTTTTTACTTCAACAAGTATTTTATCTCCAACTAGAATATCAATTTTACCATTATTTCCATCAGAAACTTCAAATTTAATTTCTTCTATTCCTTTATTATAATCATTAATGTAACCCAAAGATAAAAAGAAATTCATAAATATTGATTGTTTATAAGAACTTTCACTTATTATACTTTTTTCTTTGAATAAGAAATTTAAATCTTCTAAAACTTTTCTTATATCCATAATACTCCTTTTTTATAATAAAACATCATTTAAAATATACTAGAATAGTACATTATACAATAAATTTTGTCAAATTATTTTCTTTAAATGTCTTCAGGAATTTTCTTATCTCTAAACATCTTATCAGCAAGATAAATAAATGGTGTATCACAAATAGCA
>ERZ773100.190-NODE-190-length-37091-cov-4.675748_pt1 | contig 37091 bp, 36 predicted proteins | sample MGYA00511119_ERZ773100 | MGnify/ENA primary metagenome ERZ773100 (study PRJEB29015, sample SAMEA2738000) | human oral metagenome | biome: human oral; feature: human-associated habitat; material: dental | place: China | collected 2111 ...
TGATTATTAGATTTTTTTACTAATTTTGCCGGTAATAAAACTGTTGTTTTTTCAGTGAGCAAAGTTGTGAATAATTTTTGAATAAAAAAAATATTTAACATTTGTTTTTGTACTTTTATTTTATATGGGAGCACTGTTAATGTTTTGTTAATATTTATATCTATCTAAATATGAAAGAATTATATTTTGATTATGTACTGCGTACGCGTTATGCAGAAACTGACCAAATGGGGGTAGTGTACTACGGAAATTATCCTCAGTATCTTGAACTGGGAAGAGTGGAGTGGTTAAGGTCTATTGGCTTTACCTATAAGGCGATGGAAGAAGAAGGAGTAATGATGCCTGTGGTATCTCTGCAAATTCAGTATAAAAAGCCTGCTTTGTATGACGAGCTCATTACTATTCGTACCAAATTAAAAGAATTACCCTCTACAAAAATAGAGTTTGACTATGAAATTCTTAATGAAAAAGGTGAATTACTCTCTACAGCTTATACTGTATTGGTGTTTGTAGATGCAAAGACTTTCAGACCGGTGCGTTGCCCTGAGAAGGTGCTAAAGCTTATTAAAGCGAAAAGTGAAGAGTAAGGAGTAAAAAGTAAATAATTTGGTAATTTAACTTTGCCAAAGTTTGAAACTTTGGCAAAGTTAAATTACAACTAAAAACTATTGATAGTTTTTAATCAAATTCTTCACCAATAATATCACGTTTGGCATTGCGATATTAGCGGCGTTGAGTACTTCTTCGTGTGATACGTCGGGGGAGATTTCAGGACCACCTAAGTCGGTGATGACTGAAAGGGCACACACTTCCATATTCTGATGACGTGCTACAATTACTTCGGGTACGGTGCTCATACCTACTGCATCACCTCCTAAAATGCGCACCATACCATATTCGGCTGGGGTCTCAAAAGAAGGTCCTTGCAAACCTACATACACTCCTTTTTGGAGCTTGATTTTATGTTTCTTAGCTATCTTTTCGAGCTCGGTTATCATAGCTTGGTTATAAGGCTTGCTCATATCGGGGAAGCGCGCACCGAATAGGTCTAAGTTCTTACCGCGTAGAGGGTGCTCAGGAAATAAATTGATATGATCGCGAATAACCATTACATCACCTATTGAAAAGTTAGGGTTCACCCCTCCTGAAGCGTTAGAAACAATCAGACGTTTAATACCTAATTGCGCAAAAACGCGTATTGGGAAAGTTACTTCTTGCATTGTATATCCTTCGTAATAATGCACACGCCCTGCCATCATTAGCACATAGCGGTTTTCTATTTTGCCGTAAATCAGTTTTCCTTTGTGTCCTTCTACAGTAGATTTAGGGAAGTTAGGGATATTGTTGTATTTAATCTCAGAAATCACTTCTACTTCATCTTCTAACTTATTGAGTCCAGAACCTAAAATAATAGCAAATTCAGGAGTGTGCTCTGTGATGTACGACTGTATGATGCGAGCCGTTTCATTAATTTTATCATAAACTTGTTGCATATCTTTATAATGTTTATTTGTTACCTAATATTGGTGTGAATAATAATGAAATAAGGGGGAATTGTAGCGATGCTTATCATATCTTTTAGCTATTGAAAATGGGTGACTCCAAACTTAGCAGCTTCAGCACGTGCTTTGGGTACTAAGGCAGTGAGGTTTTTGATACGAGAGGCATCAGAAGGGTGGGTGCTTAAAATAGTAGGTGTAGATTTACCATTATTCTTGGCACTCATACGCTTCCATAGCTCAGGAGCCTCAGCGGGGTCATACCCAGCAATTGCCATAATCTGGATACCTATGGCATCGGCTTCTGTTTCGTTGGAACGACTAAAGGGCAACATTACTCCTAAGTTAGACCCTAAGCCGTAAGCGAGCATAAACTGGTCGGTATAAGCAGCGTATTTACTGGTTTGCAAGGCTACTGAACCTGCAATAGCACCTATTTGTTGTAAGGTAGCAGCACTCATACGTTGTGCTCCGTGGTCGGCTAAAGCGTGAGCCACCTCGTGCCCCATTACCACAGCTAAACCTGTTTCGGATTGTGTAATAGGTAAAATTCCCGTATAGACCACAATCTTACCCCCTGGCATACACCAAGCGTTCACCTCGGGACTATCTACCAAGTTATATTCCCAACGATAATCATCTAAATAGCCTTTATAACCATTGGTATCAAGCCATAGTTTGGCAGCTTTGGCTATGCGTTCGCCTACGCGTTTCACCATAGCAGCATCGTTTGTGTTTTTCACTACCTTATTAGATTTTAAAAAGGTGGAATACTGACTAAAAGCCATTGGGAAAACCTGACTATTAGGCATAAAGTTAAGAGTACTCTTCCCTGTAAAAGGGTTTGTCTTACAAGAAAAGACAATTAAAAGGAATGCGATTAAAGTTAATTTCTTCATAAGATTTTATTTGAGGGCAAAGATACAAATAATAATCGGAAATACAATAACAATACCTTATAAATTTTATTGTCAATGAAAAACAATAATATAATAGGTTAAAAGTATTCTTTTTACAGTGAGACTACGTGACAGAAATTAAACAAAATTGATTTTAAAATCAAAAGAAAATGAAGGTTGATTAATGTAAGCACTATATGACTTTGGAGAAGCTGAGAAAAAAATACTAAAATTTCTAAAATAGAGCATATTTTTTTAAAATAAGACAACAAAATTCTTTTTCATCTTTTAGTGAATAAAAAATAATAATTGTTTATGTATCAGTTAGATAGAAAATATACCTATCTTACCTTTTAGATGTATCTTAACCGAATGAAGAGCGAACCTAAGACGAACAAAAGACGAACAAAAGACGAACAAAAGACGAAGGAAAGAGGTTACTAAGTTGAATCTCAATTGGTAGAAAGAGGTATTTACGTTATTGAGAAAAAAATCATAAAAACGTGATTTTGGCGAAAAAAATGCAATTTTTAGTGTGAGTAACTTTTGAGGAACGTTTATGAGAATTGAAAATAGGGAGATGTAACTTTCGAAGAACTTCAACAGACTAATTGTCAGAAGAATGCGGTTGGCACAAGTTTTGTTGCTAAATAAAAAGTTGATAATATTTGGTGCTTTAAAAATAAAGTGCTACATTTGCGACTTCAAATTAGTACATAAAACAAAAAACTGCGTTAAAATTGCAAAACAATATGAGAAAACCATTATTAATGGCTGCTGCCTTACTGATTTCGGCAGTGGCGTTCGGACAAAAAAAAGAACTCAAAGAGATTGAAAAACAAATCCGTAAAGGAGATTTAACAACTGCCAAAAGCGGATTAAGTTCCATTAAAGGTTCTATTGAGGGTACTGAATTTGCACCTCAGTTCTATTTCTTGGAAGCACAAGTGAATGTGGAGGCTGCTAAGAAAAATGAAAATGTATTGCCTTCGTTGCAAGCGGCTTCTTCAGCTTTTGCCAAAGTAAGACAATTAGAAGGAGGTAAAGGCAAATACACAAACCAGTTGCAAACTTTGGCTGATGAGGCTATTAATATTGCAGCTAAGCAAGCACAAGACAATTACGAGCGTAAAAACTACAAGAATGCTTCGGTTGCTTTTGAACAAGTATACCGCCTCAGTCCGCGTGATACTGTATTTTTGTACAATGCGGCAGTAGTATCGGTTGAGAATAAAGATTATGACAACGCTGTGAAACTTTATAAAGAGTTGAAAGACTTAGGTTATGACGGTGCTGAAACACTTTATTTGGCTACTAATAAGCAAACTAAAAAAGAGGAAACTTTCCCTGATAAAAACCAGCGTGATTTGATGGTAAAAGCAGGTACTCACGAAAAAGCTAGAAATGAAAAAACGCCTTCAAAACGTGCTGATATCGTGAAAAATATTGCCTTTATTTACGTAGAGCAAAACAAGACTGATGAGGCGCTAAAAGCTTTTGCTGAAGCGAGAAAAGCTTATCCTAAAGATGCTAACATCATTCTTGCTGAAGCGAATGTTTACTTGCAATTAGACAATAAAGAAAAATTTAAACAACTAATGCAAGAAGCTGCACAGCTTGACCCTAATAATGCTGACCTTCACTACAATATTGGGGTTATCAATATGCAACAAGGTAACAATATAGAGGCTCGTAAAGCTTTTGAACAAGCCCTTAAAATTAAGCCTAAATATGCTGATGCTACTTTGAACCTTTCGACTACTTACATTAATGAAGGTAATGCTTTGGTTGAGCAAATGAATTCATTAGGCAATTCGGCTGCTGATACTAAGAAATTCAATGAACTTAGAGACCAAAAAGAAGCTTTGTTTAAAAAAGCTGCTGAAGTATTAGAAAGCTACGTGAAAGCTAATGGCAACGATAAAAATATCTTGGAACAACTAAAGAGCATTTATGGAGCTTTGAGCGACAGTGCTAACTTCCAACGTGTTAAAAAACTATTGGGTGAATAATAATTTAGTATAAGATGTTCGTTAAAAGGTAACAGAGTTATGCTCTGTTACCTTTTACTTTTTATAAAGATAAAAATGCGTTATTTTATAGAACTTTCTTTCTTTGGTAAAAACTATTACGGTTGGCAATCCCAGCCCAAAGCTATTTCAGTGCAAGAAGTTTTACAGAAGGCTCTTTCTACTCTTTTGCGAACGCCTATAGAAGTTGTGGGAGCAGGTCGCACTGATAGTGGTGTGCACGCTTTGCAGATGTATGCTCACTTTGATGTGACAGAAGCGTTGCCCGCTAATCTGGTTCACAAGTTAAATGCTTTTCTTCCAAAAGATATAGCTGTTCATCATATATATGAAGTACAGCCTAATGCCCACGCCCGTTTTGACGCTTTGAAACGCACTTATCAGTACCATATTAGCACTCAAAAAGATGTTTTTGCTTATGATTATGCGATGGTATTTACTCTTCCGTTAAATGTAGCGCTTATGAATGAAGCGGCTCAAATACTTTTTTATTATACTGATTTTCAGTGCTTCTCTAAAACACATACCGATGTAAAGACATATAATTGCAAAATATACGAAGCGCATTGGGATAAGGTGGAGAACCAACTCATTTTTACTATTACCGCCGACCGTTTCTTGCGCAATATGGTACGGGCGATTGTAGGAACACTTATAGATGTAGGCTTACAGAAACTTTCGCTTACAGATTTTGAAGATATTATCCTCAGTAAGAAACGCAGTAAAGCAGGAGCATCGGTTCCCGCTTGTGGGTTATATCTCACTCATATAGAATACCCCGAAAGTCTCTTTGTTGAAAAAAAGGATTAAATATTAGCATTATTCAAGAAGAATTACTACCTTTGCAAACTTTTAAAACAAAAACAGAAATGAAATATTTACAGAACAAATATTTAAAGATAGTTATAGCCGTGCTTATCATAGCGTGGGCGGTATATCAGTTCACACAGGGGAATATAGGAAATGGTATAGCGCTTATTTTGCTTTCTCTTATTCCTATTTTACTCTATTTTCGCAACGAATTTATACTTCTCACATTCTTACGTTTGCGCAAGCAAGACTTTGCAGGAATGGAAAAATGGCTCGGCAAAATAGCAGACCCTCAGACAGCTTTACTCCGCAAACAACAAGGCTACTACAACTATATGTACGGTATTATCTACTCGCAAAAGAACCTTACTCAAGCAGAAAAATACTTTCGTAAAGCTCTACAATTGGGACTTACGATGAGTTATGACGTAGCGATGGCAAAATTGAGCTTGGCAGGTATTATGATGCAAAAGCGCAAAAAACGGGAAGCACAGGAGCTCCTCACTGAGGCTAAAAAGCTAGATAAGCAAAACTTGATGAGCGACCAAATAAAGATGATGCAACAACAACTCAAGAAAATTTAAAGCATAAAAAAGGCTGTCTAAAACGACAGCCTTTTTTATGCTTTGGTTCTAATATTTTACCCCTTTAAATACACTATTTTCTTAGTCTCGAAGAAAGGTTCATCGTAATAACTACTGATATCGGTGAGTTCTGCCTTAGGGAAAGGAGTTAACTCCTCAGTAAGGTCACCGCCTTTTAAGTAAAGAATACCATTGGGGAGGTCGTTTTTAGAAGTTTTCTTGAACTTTCCTTTTACCCAAGGTACAAAGTCCTTCATTTGAGTAACGGCACGACTTACCACAAAGTCGTAAGTGTCTTTTAGTTCTTCGGCTCTTATCTGCATAGCCGTTACATTGGTGAGCCTTAAAGCTTTTACTACTTCTTGTACTACTTTTATTTTCTTTCCGATAGAATCGACCAATGTAAACTGACAGTTAGGAAACATTATAGCCAAAGGTATGCCAGGAAAGCCTCCACCAGTGCCGACATCTAATAGTACTGTGCCATCAACGAACTGAATGCGCTTAGCAATAGCCAAACTATGCAACACGTGTCGCTCGTAGAAATCGTCTATATCTTTGCGCGAGATGACGTTTATTTGAGCATTCCACTTTTCGTATAACGGTTTGAGCTCTGCAAACTGCTGTTGTTGCAACTCACTAAGTGAGGGAAAGTATTTGAGTATGATTTTCATAGTTGCTAAAAATGTATTACTTTTGCACCCGTTTTTATATATTATAATGAATTTACGAGCCTTATTATTGATATTTTTGTGGGGAGGTTGCCTTTCGTTCTTTGCACAAGAGCGGGATACTACCTACATTCAACCTTATCCGCAAGAAATATGGCTCAGAGCATATACTCCTACCAAAATGCTCATACTTACGCAAGGGAAAGAAGTTTATTCACCCAACTACCCATTTAGTTTAGGAGTTGGAATAGGTTTGCGCAAGATATTAGGGCTTAACGTACTTTATGCACAGAACTTATTCCGACTAAAAAAATGAAACAAATCTAAAAACTCGCAGTATTGATATACGAGCACATAAATACGGTAAACGCATACTTATAGATGCTTATTATCAAGACTATACAGGATTTTATATCGATAGAGGTAAAGGGAATTACACCCTCTTCCCTACCCTTTCTACCCAGCAAATAGGTGTAGAAAGCACTTACGTATGGCGTGCTGACAAGTTCTCGGCGCGAGCTGCCTTTGAACAAAGCGAACGCCAAGTGAAATCGGCGGGGAGTTTGCTTTTTGGCAGTGGTTTCTATTGGCATCGCATAGAGCCTGATGCTAACACAGAGAATGTAAGTAGTGAGGCTTTTGAGAACTTCCAAATAGGTTTTCACGTGGGCTATGGCTATTCGTGGGTAGCTAGCAAACACTGGTTACTTACAGGGGCGTTTATTGGTGGACTGAATTTTGGTAACCAAATGGACATACTGCAACAGCTGAATATTAAGGTTTATCCTACTTCTGTAACGCGCTTTTCGTTTGTATATCTGAAAGATGATTGGACAGTATCGCTATCGGGAATCTTTAATAACAAGTCAGTTTATCCTACGGATAGCAAACCTATTCGCTTGATTACTCCCAGTATACAACTATCGTTTACTAAGCATTTTTATCTCAAAAAGAAAAACTTCCTCACTCGATTACCTTCCCTAAAAGTACGACCAACCCCTCAACGGAACGGGTAAAGATAAGATATTCATTACCACCTTCCACGATATGGTATTTCTTTTTAATTTCTGCTACCGATAACGGATAGTTTTTAGAGAGAATACAATATTTACTACCTTTCTTCAACTCTTTAAGATTGATAGGAGTTACCTGCAAAACACGTCCGACAAAGGGCTTTTTTAGCTCTTCGGAAGTGTATAGATGGGTATTTGCGTCTAACTTCTTTACCTCAAAATACTGCGCTATATAGTTAAATGCTCCTGATTTCAACAAAGCATTATTAGGAATATACAAGTATTGTTTAGGCGCACTATACAGCACTTGAGAACTATGCAACGCATCTTCTGCAAATTGCAAAATAGGCTCTTCGGTCTCCAAATTCACACAATGTATTTGTAATTGCGTTTCTTTTTTAGGTTCTTGTACTACCAATACCTCCTTTACTTCATTGCGCAAAGCTACCAAATGAATATGTGTTATCTTGGGTAGCGTATGCAACAGATAACTAATGTCTATCATAGGTGATAGTTTGGTAAGCACTTTATCTGCCTTTTGCAATAGTACAGACTGTAACTCTAAGATATTAGGTGAGAGGTCTTCTAAGAGAAACTTCTTTTGTTTGAGTGCGTCTCTACGAGCAGGATCGAGATAAATAAGGTTGTAATGTGCTGTTGTTGCTTTTAAAAAAGCTTCTGCGCTTCCATTTATAAATGTAGCCTTGCGCCCTAGAACCTGCCAATTATGTTCTACTTTGCTGAGAAGTTCCTTATTTTGTTCTACCAACGTAACTTCTTTAAACTTTTCAGAAAGAAAAAATGCATCAATACCGAACCCACAAGTAAGGTCTAAAAAACGTTCTCCGTGTAAGCCTTGTGCCTTGTACTGAGCGGTTGCCTCGGAGGAGGTTTGCTCTAAATTAAGTGTTGGAGGAAACAATATACCTTCCGCAGTAAGCAAAAAAGGGAGTTTTTTAGTTGCTGTACGTCTGCCTTCAATCTGTTGTGCTAATTCTTTGTTAGTAATACCGGTGAACAGAGGTTTTTTGAGGAGCAATGTTGTAGTTGCCCCCTCGTATTCCCTGATAAAGCGTTGTACATTCTCGTCTAACAAATTCATAGCGCGCAAAGATAGTGCATTTTTACAAAAATCAAAGCCATTTTTTGCGTTTGAAGTAGAAAATCATTGTTACTGAAATACCTATCATCACCAACCATACTAACGGATATGCCCACCATACTTCTAATTCAGGCATATACTTGAAATTCATACCGTATACCCCCACAATAAAAGTGAGCGGAATAAAGATAGTAGAAATAAGGGTGAGCAAGCGCATAATGTTGTTCATTTTGTTACTCATTGCCCCCATATAAGTATCCGTAAGTCCCCATAGAATATCGCGGTAAGTGCTGAGTGTTTCGACAATTTGCACCGTGTGGTCGTGGAGGTCACGGAAATAATGCTTAGTATCGATGTCGATAAGATGATGAGGGGTTTTCTCTATCTTGTTTACTACCTCACGTGAGGGCGTAATCGATTTTTGCAAAAAGATAGCACTCTTTCTCAGCAACTGGATTTCGGAAATCATATCTTCACGAGGGTGAATAATAATATCATCTTCAATGGTTTCAATCTTATCGCTTACTTTATCCAAAATCACAAAATAGTTGTCTACAATAGCATCTAAGAGTCCGAATAGCAAATAGTCAGCTGGGCGTTTGCGCAGACTACTATCGGCATTTTGCAAACGTTTACGCACAGGTTCAAAGACATCTTCACCTTCACTTTCTTGAAAAGTGATAAGGTAGTTTTTGCCCAATAATAACGCTAAGTGCTCTGAAATAAGTTGCTCATCTTTACCGTAGTAAAGCATTTTAATGATCACGAGAATATGGTCGTCGAGGATTTCTACTTTCGGACGGTGCTCGGTATCGAGTATATCTTCCAAGAGCAGGTTATTTAAATGAGTATAAGCCCCAAACTTTTTTACTTCCTCAATATTGTTCAAGCCGTTTACATTCACCCACGTGATATGATTGTCGGTTATAAATCTAAGGGCTTCTTCAGCTGAAAAAACTTTCTTTACCTGACAAGAATGCTCGTTGTAGGCAATGACTTCTATATTGAGAGGCTTCTCTTTATTACCGAAATACACCAGACTACCGGCAGGCAAACCTACCTTTTTGGAGCGATTTGCCTTGTGTTTCTTCTTGGTAGTAGAGACTATATTTTTACTCATATATAATTATTATATTAAAATATTGGTTATTAATATTTTATTAAAACATTTTAAAGCTAAAGTATAAGTATCACAACGAAAACGAAAGCATTAGTAAGCATAATAAATGCTTGTTACTTTTGTTTAAATTGGTGGTTAATATACTGATTATTAGATTATTTTCACATTTATATACATAGTAAATAGATACTTTATAGAATATACATTAAATAAAAGATTTATATTTTCATTATAAGTCACTTATATTCAGTAACTATTAATTTATAAAATACCCAACCTTGCATTCTTTCTTCTTGTATTAAGGATAGTCCTACTGAGTTTAAAAATTGACTAAAATCTTCTGTTCTTTTTAGCTTAGGAAGGTAATAACTAATCTTTGCATATTCACAAGCAATGAGAAAAATGCCTTTGTCTGAGAGTATGCGTTTGACTTCCCAAAAAGCCTCTTTGAGGTCTTGCCAATGGAAATGTGTTTGAAAAGCAGTTATCAAATCAAAAGTTTTATCACCAAATGAGGTATGCCGAATGTCCTTTAACTGAAAGATAGCCCTTGTATGAAGCTTCTTTGCTTCCTTAATAGCGATTTCGGATATTTCAATTCCCCAAACTTCACTATGAGGAAAATATTCAGTGAGTAGGATAGTTGATTTTCCATTTCCTACTCCTATATCTAATATTTTTTGTGGAGCTTCTGACGGTTTATAAAATCCTAATGCCCATTGTACCATTGGTATATAAACGCGATTAAAAAGTCTCATCATTATTACACCTACAAAACCCGAAGGCTTTTTAGACTGCTGAATTAGGTAATAAAGCAGGAGTATTAAGATTGAGAAAGTAAGGGCTGTTAGAAAAATAATTTTCACTTGTTAATTGTGGTTTTAAGAGAGTACCTTACCGAACTCCTCAGAGAATTTGGTAGGAGTAAACTCAATGACCTGGTAGGTTGCTATTTGGTGCTGATAAAAAGGGTCTTGGGCAATGATAGCTTCTACCTCTCCCCTACTACCGCCCTTGCACAAAATTACCCCACCTATGCGAGGTACTTGTGCTCCTGAAGCGACAAAATGTCCTGAAGCATAATGCTTATCTAAATAAGCGCGATGCGCTTCTAAATGTTTTTCAACCTCTGAAAGGTCTTTTTGATACGTTAAAATAATGATGTACATATTTTAGTTTATTAGTCGTTAGTTTTTAATTGTTTTATGGAGTTGTATTGGCTACTTGTACTACTTTTCCATTGAATACCTTACTACCATTAACGGCAAAATCGGCAATGTAGCGTGCCATTTGCTGTGGGGTGATATTAGCTTTATAATCAGGGAAGGCTTCAGTGAGCATTTCGGTCTGTACCGCACCTAAGGCTAAAGTATTGAAAACGATACCGCGCTCTTTGTATTCTTCGGCTAAGAGCTCCGATAAGGTAATAAGAGCACCTTTAGAGGAACTATACGCTGCCAAACCGCCAAACTTCAAACTCCCTTGTATGCCTCCCATACTGCTGATACTTACCACGTGCGAGCCATTCCTCATAAAAGGCAATACTTTCTGAGTGAGTTGTGCCACTCCGAATACATTTACCTTGTACACTTCTAAAAAGTCAGTTTCAGTAAGTTGTTCAAAGGGTTTGTTAATAAGTTTCCCTGCGTTATGAATGAGTATATCCACGCACTGCCATTGTTGCAAATAGGTGACTACCGTTTGTAGGTCTTCTGTCTTTGTAATATCAAAAGGGAAACAATGCACATTAGGCAATTGTAGTGCCTCTATAGACGCAGTATGCCGCGAAAGAGCTAAAATGTTATGCCCTTCCGTAGCCAACTGTTGTACCAGCGCAAAGCCTATGCCTCTGCTAGTACCTGTTATAATGATGTTTTTCATATTATCCTAAGAGATGTGTTTCTCCTACAACATACAAAACAAGGTACCCTATCACCATACTGATAAGCCCTACGATAAGCCCCATTTTCAGCATATCATTCTGTTTTACTAAGCCTGTAGAGTACGCAATGGCATTCGGAGGCGTAGAAATAGGCAAACACATTGCTGATGATGCTGCTAGAGCTATCCCAATAAGCACTGTAGAGGTACCCCCTATCGCGCTTAGGTTTTCTCCCATTCCTTGACAAATAGTTACCAAAATAGGAATTAACAAGGCTGCCGCAGCAGTATTGGAAATAAAGTTGCTGAGAAGATAACAAATAAGTCCCGATGCAATCAATACTATTATAGGCGACCACGACCCAAATGGAATGGTATCAATAGCAAGTTTGGCTAAGCCCGATTCATTGATACCTAAACCTAAAGCAAATCCTCCCGCTACCATCCAAATAACGCTCCAATTGATGGACTGTAGGTCTTTGGCGGTAATCACACCTGTTGCTGCAAAAATACCCATAGGTACTAAGGCAACGGTATTGGCATCAATACCAGTTAGTTCACTGGGGAGTAGCCATAAAAGAATGGTAATGATAAAAGTGCCACTAACTACCCACATACGCCAACCTTGGTGTACTTTTCCTAGAATGTGTAAGTTAATTGTTTTTTGAGTAAAAGGAAAGAATTTTAATATAAGTCGCCAAGAGATGAAAAGCAACAAAAGTACCAATGGGAACATAAACGACATCCATTCGCCGAAATCAACGCCCATATTCAATCCCTTGGGGTCGTTGAGAGCTTGCAGAGCAATAGCGTTAGGGGGGGTACCAATTGGGGTAGCCATACCGCCTAAGTTAGCAGCAATTGGGATACTCATCGTGAGCGCGGTACGTCCTTTGCCACTCGCAGGTAGTGCTGCAAAAACAGGTGTAAGGAAAGTGAGCATCATAGCTGCCGTAGCAGTATTGCTCACAAACATTGAGAAAATACCCGTAATGAGCAGGAAACCCAATAACACATTCTCGCTTTTGTTCCCAAACGGACGTATCAAATTTTTGGCAAGCAAGACGTCTAACCCCGATTTGGTAGCGGCAATAGCCAAGAAAAAACCACCTAAAAAGAGTATAATTACAGGGTTGGCAAAGGTAGCCATAATCTCTTTACTGCTGAGCAGTTTTCCGAAAATCTCATTCTCTTCTCCTTTAAAGAAGAACAGACTGTGGTTAGAAACCGTTAAACACATTAGGGTGATGATACCCAACGAAGTAGCCCACGAAGGGATAGCCTCACTAATCCACATAAGAGTGGCAAACACAAAAATAGCGATAATTCGCTGATGTACCACCGTTAGTCCGCTAATATGAAACACCTCAGTAGGCAAATTCCACACTACAGCGGTTACAATCACTATACATATCAAAGCGATAAGGTGTTTTTTTTCAAAGTGATTGGTCATTACATTTTCTAATTCTTTAGACATAATATTTTGGTAAGTTTAAAAAGTTATTTGCTATTTAACAAACGAATGACAAAGGTATAAAAAAAGAATAACCTACCAAAGAAAACAAACAAAAGAATTTCTGATGATTATTCAGCATCAAAAAATCTATGTTTTTCATACAGCTTAGTTACAATTTTTTCAAAAAGTAACGTATTTAAAGTGAAGTAATAAAAGTTAAGAATCCTAAAACTACCCCTACCAAATTGGGGATAATGAGAATATAATCTGGCTTAGGCTCTTTTGTCCATCCATACACTACCCAGATAAGACAAGATCCTGCTGCAAACAATGGTTGCCAAGGTTGTGCTTTGTATCCTTCTAAGTTAGCCATAATTTGAGGAATATAAGCTACAAACACTGCTACCCCTATAAAGGCTCCAATCGAACCTATAAATAAATTAATTTTTTGTTTGATATTCCTTTTTTCTTTCATAAAAAATGTTTTTCTGCAAAAATAATAATTTCACAAAGAAGTATCAAAAATAATTAGAAAAATTTTGGTTTTACACTCCCCATAATGAAGCCTGTAATCTCTTAATATAAGAATCATCTATTACATCAATAATAGCCAAAGTATCTCTTGGAATAAAAATACATTTTTCCAAAAGGCTTTTCAGTAAGTTTTCCAATGCCAAAGTATATTCTTGATAAGTAATAAGCTCTTTTGTCTGTTCTATAAATGATAAAACTAGTGAATTGGTTGAGAAATCATTGGTAAGTTGCTTTATAAACAAGTTAATTGTGTAAGAAAGTGTACTGATAGGGTCGCAAATTCTAATTCCTAATTTTTCTTGAATGAGAGCCTCTACTTCTTCTTTGTTTTTTTCCCATTCTTCTCCTTCTCCCATAAATTGTAACTCATTGACAACCTCCCACAGCTCATTTGTGGTATTATAGTCTCTGACGTCTCTACATATAAAATTGAAAGTATAATCTCCTATTTTTTCCGCATTATAGCCTTCTTTCCAAAGGACTTGTAAGCCTTGAATGTAATAGACAATTGCTTTTATCTCTTCTAAAGTCATTTTATTACACTTAGTTTTTCAGGTTCATTAATAGGAATTCTTAGTCGTAAGTCAAGTTCAGAACGAGCGATTATATGGTTTGTATCCTCAAAATAGGCTTCCTTAAAATACTCGCTATTATCCAAAAACAAAAACCATAAGAGTTCGCTACTCTTTTTATGGATAATATAAATAAAACCATCTCCTTCCCAACTACATTCGCCTCCATAAATTTTATATTGGGCATTCTCTACCATAATTTTCGGATAGAGATTAGAGACATAATCCTCTTCGTTATAAGAAAAATAACTATCTAAGGACGATTTGCACAAAATTCTTAGGTGATACTTCTCTTTAACCCATTGTCCTTCTAAAACAAGCATATCACCATTAGGGTAAGTAATAGATTTGATAATAGGATAAGTGTAATTTTCAAGAATGTTTTTTATACGTGGATACATATTACATTTATTTTTTTAGTACATTTTATGGTTACTAAAATCCAATGATAAAGATACAGAAAAAAAGTATCATATACAAAGATATTTTGAGATATCTTTTATGATGAACAAATTCATAACAATTATACAAATATACTTAGCATAGAGTTTCACCGAATAATAAATGAAGGAAGAACGAACCTACAGTGGGTCTACAGTGGGTCTACAGTGGCTCTACAGTGGCTCTACAGTGGGTCTACAGTGGCTCTACCCTATACGAAAAGCGAATACAAGGACTAATTTACTAATTACTAAATCGGCGAATAAGCCTTATTAACTCCTCCGAAATTCCCAATTTAAGAAGAAAAAATACACTGACTCCCCCTACGAGTAATGATTTTAAGCTGATATTTACAAGAGGGTGAAACGGAAAATCCCAAAAGAAGAAACCTCCTATGACTACGATACCAAAGAGGGTGGTCTGTAACGTTTCTTTATAAAAAGGCTGTAAGTTGTATTTGCGATACACAAAAACCGACTTGAGTAGGTTATATGAACTAAAAGCGATTAGGGTCGCTAATCCCGCCCCATTGATGCCATAAAGCGGTATGAGCCACATATTCATTAAAACAGTGCCTATGACCAAAAAAACACCCAAAAACAGTACGGTACGATAGTAAGGTGAATTGAGCAATACCGCATTGTTGAAGCCCACCAAGGCGTCCGATAGCTTTACTACCGATAAGATGACAAGCACCGTGAGCCCTGTGCTGTAATCCTTATCGGGCAGAAGAGCGTAACACTGCTGGGCGTTGACGATGATAAGCACACAAATAACCATACTCACAAAATAAGTATTCACGGTACTGCGCTTATACAGGTCGGATAGCTCTTTTGGCTTGTTTTGATTCATAAATTGTGCCGTAAGCGGACTCACAATCTGGTACATACTCCTATACGGAATGGTAATCACCGTAGCTGTAAAAATGGCTACATTGTAAACCGCTATTTCGCCAATGGGCAAGTATTGGTTCAGCATAAACTTATCAATATCCATCAATACGGAAGCTACCGAGCCTGATAAAATCACAAAAAGGCTGTACAAAAAGACTTCTTTCTTGTTCTTAGGCAATCCCCAAGCAAATTGCGGTCGGCGTACATAGAAAGCGAAAACAAACATCAGGAGCATACGCAAGGCATACACCCAAAATACGCCCCATATCAGTTGGCGAAAGTCGATGAGCTGCAAATAAATGGCTAATAGCAGGAACATCACCCCTACCCTATGGAATACTTCTTTGAGGAAATTGCCAAAGACGGTTTTTAGCTGTACACGCGTCCACGCATAAGCAATCTCAAAGTAAGCCATCGCTACGGAAGTAAGGAAGATGAGAAAAACGTAATCGCGTACTTCTTCGTTTTTAGCCGAAAGCCATTGTGCAATCTGTTCGTACCCGATTACCCCGACAAAGGTGGCAGACACAATGATGAGCAAAGGCAAAAAGCAAAGCATCAGGTTGAATTGCGCTTGCTCTTTCTTATCTCGATAAGCGGTATAATAACGCACCAAGGTATTGTTCACCCCAAAGGCGATAAGAGGGGACAGAATGGTGGCGGTGGAAGTAACATAACTCACTAATCCGTACTGAGCTTTGGAGAGGAAGTAAGTAAACAAGAAAAGGGTGTTCAGTGCCCCTATGGCAAACCCTAAATAGGTAGCCACCACATTCTTAAACGATTGACGGAGCACTATCCCCATAAACTATTGTATTTTAAAGTTGAATTTGTGTTCAAAAAACGACTGCCATTCAGGTGCGTGTTGTAAGCCTAAGTGGTAATAATGAGTAGCCTCCTCTAAATCGTCTAATCCGTAATAAGCCAAAGCAATACGATAGTAATTCTCCAGCTCGTGCGGGTAGATTTGCACTATATCGGCAATGATAGATAAGGCTTCTCGGTATTTTTGAGAGAGCAGTAGTAGGTCAATCCATTCGATGAGAGTAGTATAGGAATAATCGCCGTTTTGTACCGCTTTCCGATAGCCGTATTCTGCTTCTTTTAGGTTCTGAAAGTGATAATAATTCAGCTCGGCATAACGGCGCCAATAATAAGGCTCATTAGATTCAAAAGTAAGTACCTTTTTAATGTATTTTAAAGCCTTAGCGTGATTGTGACGCAAGTAATGGAAGTCGGCTAAGGTAATCCAAGCCTTATCGAGCTGAGGGTCTTCGTGAGTAGCCCTGAAATAATACTCTTCTGCCTTGGCATCGTTACGCATTTTCTCATAACAACGTCCAATGTGCAGATAAGCTAAAGCCGAAGGGTCGTCTAAGGTAAGAGTAATCTTATAATTTTCGATAGCTTTTTGGTAATCTTCCATCATTTCGAGTACACGAGCTTTCTCGAAATAAGCCCCCGTGAAAGTATCGTCGCTGATGATAGCAAAATCAAAACAACGCAAAGCATTTTTATGGTCGGTAATGGATAGATACAGCTTACCGAGGTAATACCAAGCGACTTCACAATAAGGATTTTGGTCTAAGTAAGTGTTTAGAAAGTCCGTTGCCTCTTGTACTTCTCCCAACACCTCATAGCAGAACACCAACTGTTGGAGCGCGGTATAATCCTGAGGGTCTTCTTTCAAACATTTGGTAAAATACTTTTTGGCATTGGTATAATCCTCCGTATAGAGGTATTCCATTGCCATTAGGGCATAGATATTCGAAACGTCATCGGTAAGTGTGATGGCGTATTGTAGCAACTCAATAGCGCGATGATGTTTGTTTATTTTAGAGTACAGATTAGCCTGTTGCACGTGCACTTCAGCATTCATAGGTTCTATGAGCAACAGTTCATTGAGGAGTTCGGAAGCCTCTTCTAAGCGGTCTTCAAACACCAATTGTTCTGCATTTAGCAATTTAAGTGATGAAGCATCGGGGTGTTGTGACAAACCGATTTCCAAGGCACGTTTCGCTTTGCTAATGCGTCCGTATTCTAAGTAATATTCTACGATTTCTTCAAATTCATCAACGTCGAAAAAGAGAATGTTATTCTCTTTGAGCATCAATTCGAATTTGGTAACCGCGTAGTTTTCTTCTTCTGGTAACATCATTTTAGTTAAGAGGTTTTTTGGCAATCCTCTATTTTAAGTTCGCTATTTGTTCTCTTTTACGCCTATAAAAATATTTACTTCGGAGGCATCACCTTGCTGAGACTTCTCGGTGTAGCACTCATAGTCATATATATAAGTGCGATTGAGTGTAGCGTCGTTGTCCCAGATATGTTGCCACATTGCCCCTACAGCTTGAGGCATTGTGCCTTTGGCTACAAACTTTTGAAAGGTTTGCTCAGGGAATTCCCTGCCCTCTAAGCCGTCAGGAATCGTGCTGAGCGTGGTAACTTCCACCCCTATCATACAAGTGTAAGGCTCAGTATAGTCCTTTTGGTAATCGGTGTAGATGCTGTAAATGGCATCGCTTACCTTATTGGGTATTTTTGCCAAAATTTGCTCGCTAAAAAAGCGTTGCCAAAGGTTCCCGATGTCTTGCATCGCTTGTCCGTTCTGATTGGTAGTGCGTACACTAATTCCGATGATTTTCATTTTCTTATATGATTAATTCTTTGTCGTTTTCCCTCGTTTAGTTTTTTCTATAATTATAGACATTTTGGATTTTTAGAATTTATCTTATAAAATCTTTACCTATTTCCTTTTTAACGGTATTAAAAATTTCAGGGTTATTCATTTCTTGCCAATTGTATTTTAAATACTTAGTTCGGTCAAAGTTATTGTTTTTCCTCATATAAATCCAAATGAAATCTTTATCACATATAACTATTCTATTGGCATTTAATCTAAGAGCATACGATTGTGCTTGCTGAAAAGTTTCTTCTAGCTCTGCATTAGATTTGATATAAAACTTTGTTTCTAATATCATTTTGCCTCTCTCATAACCTTTTTTGGTTTCAGCAAAGAACACATAATCAGGAAAATTGCGCTCTCCTCGTCCCATTCTTACAGGAAGCTGTCGAACCCAATCATTTTCTGAATAATTGAGGTCGTTCAAAAAAGGTTCTACTATTTTGAGTTCTACTTCTCGTTCGTTTTTGCAATCTTTATTAGGAGCAAAATTGGCAGATGAGAGTTTAGGTAACTGAGAAATATCCTCTCCTTTTTGTTCTAGTATTTCTAAAATACGTGTATAATCTTCATTATGAAGTCTTGTACCATTCACTCCTTGAAAGTTCTTGCGAACAATTGGAAGTTCTTTCAAATGCTCATCTGCTTTTATTTCAGTAAGAGTAATAGGTTTAATATGTTGGATATGTCCTATATGTGTTTCTCCATAATACCAGAAAAAAGGATCACGAATACCATCGGTGACAGCTCTACAAACAAATTCTATACTACTTTTGGGCGAAAGACAATACATAAGGATTATATCACCTTTTACTGCATCTTCATTCCCTGACCAAAAACAATTACTATCAGATTTTGCTTCACTTAGAAATTTGTAATCTCCATTTTTTACTCCACCTCCTGTTATCCAAATATTAGTAGGTTCAGGTAAGTCCTCTTCTTTCTCTTTTCCTATAAATTTAGGAGCAAAATCATAAAGGAAAGCACATAACTCAAATATCGTAAAATTATTCTTCTTTCTAAATTCATTCCAAAGCTTACAAAATTCTAAGTAGTATAAAGCTCTTCCTCTTTTGTCTTTTCTTAGAGGAACTTTTGGTAATTCAATATTAAAAGTATCTGCTATTTTTTGCAAGTTACCAAAGTTCATTTGGAAAAAATAAGGAATATAGAAGTCTTCCTCTCCTTCTTCATTTGAAGAAAAAAGGCATAAAGAAAAAGGCTCTATAAAGGCTATTATTAAATCATATTCTTCTGGTTTAAAAATATCATATTCTTTTTCAGACTCATCTAATATCTTTAAACCATTTTCTAAAATATATGGGTAAAAGTCTTTATACTTAATATTTTCTGGAAGAGGAGACGAATTTACAATATCATCAATAATAAATAAATATTGTTCTAAGTCTTTATTAGAACTATCTTTTATAAATTTAGAAAGAATATCCTCTAAATACCCTTCCTCAAAAAGTTTAATAACTTCTTGCCCTTCTTTACTCTCTTTATAATTATTCCAAATGAATTGATTAAGTTCCATATAATTCTATTTTAGGCTTTTCATTATAAAAACACTCTGACAAAGTTCATTTTAATCACTTTTTTTATACAATGACCTTTGCCAAAGTGCTGTGATTAACCATTAATCATTAATAATTAATCATTGTTTATACATTTTTTCCCTCAATTCTTGAATATTCTTGTCGTCCATATACTCATCAAAGGTCATATAGCGGTCGATAATGCCACTAGGGGTAAGCTCGATGATACGATTGGCGACAGTTTGTGAAAATTCGTGGTCGTGGGTGGTAAAAAGCACGGTGCCTTTGAAGTTTTTCAGCGAGTTGTTGAAGGCGGTGATGCTCTCCAAATCCAAGTGGTTGGTAGGTTCGTTGAGCATTAGCACATTGGCGCGCAACATCATCATACGGCTGAGCATACAGCGCACTTTCTCGCCTCCTGAGAGCACTTTGCAGTTTTTGAGGGCTTCCTCGCCACTGAAAAGCATCTTGCCCAAGAACCCACGCACATATACTTCCTCACGCTCTTCCTCTGTTTTTGCCCATTGGCGTAACCAATCCACCAAAGAAAGGTCTTGGGTGAAGAAATCGGAGTTATCCACCGGCAGGTAAGACTGCGAGGTGGTGATACCCCACGCAAAGGTACCCGCATCGGGCTTGAGGTTGCCGTTGAGAATCTCATAAAAGGCAGTGGTGGCACGCGAATCTTTAGAAATCACGGCTACTTTGTCGTCTTTGGCAAGGTTGATGTCCACATTTTGGAACAATACCTGTCCATCGATAGACGCAGCGAGGTTTTCCACGTGTAGAATTTGGTCACCAGCCTCGCGGTCGCGTTCGAAAATGATGGCAGGGTAACGACGAGAGGACGGTTTGATTTCCTCGATATTGAGTTTTTCCAACATCTTCTTACGAGAGGTTGCCTGCTTTGATTTTGCCACGTTGGCACTAAAGCGCGCAATAAATTCCTGCAATTCTTTGGCTTTCTCTTCCGCTTTTTTGTTCTGTTGCGCACGCTGACGGGCTGCCAACTGACTACTTTCGTACCAGAAAGTATAGTTACCCGAATAATGATTGATTTTCCCGAAGTCAATATCTGAGATATGGGTACAAACGGCATCGAGGAAGTGGCGGTCGTGGGAAACGACAATCACCGTATTGTCATAGTTTGCCAAAAAGTTCTCCAGCCAGCTGATAGTCTCGAAGTCGAGGTCGTTAGTAGGCTCGTCCATTATGAGTACATCGGGGTTGCCAAAGAGTGCTTGTGCCAAAAGTACTCGCACTTTGAGCTTACCGTCCATTTCAGACATTAGGGTATAGTGCATATCTTCGGTAATGCCCAAATTAGAGAGCAGTGCAGCCGCATCACTCTCGGCATTCCAGCCGTTCATCTCGTCGAACTGTATTTGTAGCTCACCGATGCGTTCGGCGTGCTCATCGGAATAGTCGGCATAAAGGTCGTCCATCTCTTTTTTGACTTTAGAAAGGACTTTGTTGCCCATAATCACGGTGTCGAGCACAGTATAGTCGTCATAAGCGTAGTGGTCTTGCTCAAGCACTGACATACGCTTGCCTGGTTCGAGGATTACACGCCCCGAAGTAGGTTCTTGCTTGCCAGAAAGGATTTTTAGGAAGGTAGATTTCCCTGCCCCATTGGCACCGATGATGCCGTAGCAGTTGCCTTGTGTAAAGGTTACGTTTACCTCATCGAAGAGGACGCGTTTTCCGAATTGTACGGATAAATTGGATACTGATAACATTGTTAATGATTAATGTTTAATGATAAATGACTAAATTAAATATTTACTATAAATATAACGTTGAGTTACTTGTTTAAGGCACATAATATTCCTAATCGTGCCATAATGTATTGTTTTAAAGTGCAAAAGTACGGAATATTTGTGAGATATGAAAATAATAGCAATTGTATAGAGAAGTTACTTCTGAGCTATTACAATAAGCGCCATTGAAGTTTTAGGATTGAAAGGCTCTTTTTTGAAATTGCCGTATAGTTTAAGGTCTTTAAAACCTATTTGAGAGAGCCATTGGGTGAGTTCTTGGGAAAGAATAGGCTGTAAAAGCTCTTCATTGGCGATAGTTTCGTCCAAAACTGTCCTAAATATTACCTTGTTATTGCTATTTAAGTGATAAGAACGCTCAAACTTTACTTTTTCGTTCTCTATTAGAGGCAGGTTACCGAGAAAATTACCTTCTTTCTGGGCAAAATACTTCTCAAAGTTTACCATTTGCAAGATAAGTTTGCCTCCTTGCGTGAGTTGGTTATAAGCCTTTTTAAGAAAAGTCTGCACTTCGTCTTTATTATCCAAATGTGGGAGCGTGTTCCCAATGTTTATAATGGTATCGAACATAGGTAAAGTATCGATAGCAAGCATATTGAGCTCTTGCACTTCAATATCCTTGGCAGTAGCCTGAGCAATGAGAGCCTTACTGAGGTCGATAGCCGTAACATCATAGCCCTGTGCGCGCAGATAGGCGGTAAGGTTGCCCGTACCCGCTCCTACATCAAGAACTGTCTTGCCGTACACTTCGGCATCGAAAAAGACTTTATGTGCAGGCGATAGCGGGAAGATAGCATCGTATTTCTCAGCGATACTATTGTAGAATTGTGACATATTTTTTTAATGATAAATGATTAATTGTTAATGATTAATGGAACAGAAACACTTAATTTATAAATATTTCTGTACTGATGTATCTCCTTTTTATTTGCAATGTTTAAATCGGTATTTTGTTCGAATGAGGGGTAGATGATAAGGCAATCTATCAACCTATTGTCGTCTATTTTTAAGGCTTTATAAACCCTTTCCAAACGCGCATAAGCACTCACCTGACGAATGTCGTCTATCACTCTACTATCTTCATAAACAGTTTTGTATTTGGCATCAATCACCATTTTGTATTCTGGAGTGTTGAGCAAGAAATCTAATTCGGTATAATCAGCTGTAAAATGATAGAGCACCTCTCCCCTACTATCGAACTGTTCTTGTAGCTTTTTATAGACATATAACTCAAAAAGTTTAGGCATATCTATCCAAAAAGGCGGAATAGCTACTTTTTGTTGGGTTGTTTCGGTGATATTATACGAAAAACGCTTCAAAATCTGCTTCCCGATGCGAATAGCTTCCTCATATTCTTTAAAAAAAGGATTGGTAGTGAGTTTTTTGAGGTTTTCTACGTCAAGTTCTTCTGAAATCAACTCAAAATGCGGACTACAATACGTAATAAGTTCTCGAATAGACTCGTCATTGCCTGCAAAGTAATTAGAGTGCGTATTCTTAAAGCTGATGATAAACTGCAAAACTTTCTTCAAAAAGCGATTTTCGAGGCTATCCATTCCAAACTCTTGATACCTACATACGTGGGCTATGAGTTTGTTCTTAAAAACATTTTGTTTGAGGTGTTTACCTAACTGTATCTTGCCTTTGATACGGCTATTAAGATTCTCCTCGACCGTGTAATACGATTTTTTAAGTCCTTTGCGCACAATACGCTTCAGTAGCAAAAGGAATTGCACCATTAGGAAAGGCGTGAGCGTGTCTTTTTGCTGTTCGATGGCAATTAGTGGTTCGTCCCAATAGATTTTGATAAGATTTTGTGTATGTTTGGGGTCAAGCACCGTAATGCTGAGAAGCATTTTTAGGTAGTCGATTTCTGCCCATTCTTCCTCTTGGGTAGGTAAGCCTTCAACAATCTGTTTTTTGTTCATTTTAGGCTCTATATATACGAATTTATGATGTTTTACCAACCACAAAGCTCCCACGTAATAGCCTGCCTGCAAACACACTTCTTCCTCATTTGTACGACTGATTTCAAAAGGATATATAGGATTTCCCCATTTATCTTTCTTCAATACATACGGACAAATCTTAGGTATTGCTTCAAAGTAAATGCTCCCCTCCTCTTTTTTAATGCTATAGGGTTGATGTTCAAGAAGGGTTATTTTCATAGACTAATGTTTTAATTTCTTGCATTTGTTCTTCAATCTTTATATTATCTATGAGTATCCCATCTTTTATGTATTCCAATAGAATGGGCTTGATTTCGTATTCCCAACGAATAGACATAGGCACATCTTTTCCATCGCTGTATTTTTTCTGAATAAAATACGACTGTCCAAGCCACACATCTTCTGGTTTAAATTCAGGTGATAAGGTTTTGGCACGTTTTAATTCAGTATCTGTATTGTTAATGTATTCATCATAGTTCTCAATAAAAAGCTTACTTACTGCTTTAAACAAGTTTTTATCAAAATTCCCTTCTAACTCCTTAGGTAACACACTCACAAAGGCAAAGCGCCGACGAATGGCATAATCTATATGCCCTACCGAGCGGTCAGCCGTATTCATTGTACCGATGATGTAGAGATTAGGCGGTAGTGTGAAACTATTGTCATCATCGATGGCATACATACTCTCCACGGATTCCCCGCGATATTCCAAGGCATAGATGAGTTCCCCTAATACTGTTGAAAGGTTCGCACGGTTGATTTCGTCGATAATAAGAATGTAGTTTTTAAGCTTACTTTTATGAAAGATATATTTCTCTAAGAATTTTTCTATAAGTAATTTATAGTTTGAATATCTTATTTCTATCCCTAATAAATCTCTAGTATTTTTAGCTGTTATTTCAAAATTTTCTTCTATTACTTTCTCTATTAATTTCTTAAAGAAATTAAAATCAATAGTAGAGACAGTGTTATTTAATAGAAATTCTTCTTCTTTTATATTCGTAATAGCTGTTTTTTCATCAAGAATGTATTTAGCTTCTTTTTCTATAATATTTTGAATTTCTCTTTTAAACCTATCAAAATTATTGTTTATCCAAGATTTTATATTTCCATCACTATAAAGATAATTTGCTAAAGCCTCTTTTGCAAAAGCCCCTAACACTTTATTTTCAGCTGTATAGATAATCCCGTCTCCCTCTTCATTAGGCTTGGCAACAATACCCCTTACAAAATCTTCGTAAGAGTAACTGGGGTGAAACTGAATCAGTTTAAACTGCTCATTACCCTCTAAGCTATCATTGTCATTCAAACCTAATAGCTGTTTGGCAATACGCTTGGCTTCACGGGTTTTACCTGTACCTGGAGGACCTTGTAAAATGATTTGGTGTTTGTAATGTAGTAGGTCAATAATCGTAGGCTTAATCGCTTGATTTGTCATATTGCTTTCTATTGTTTCAAATTCTTTTTTGTATTTCTTTTCAAAAACATATTCTCTAAAATAACTATTGTCATAACTTTTAGGATAGGTTTCCTTATCAAGTGCTATCTCTTCTTTGACAGCATTTTTGATATCAGGGTAATATGTTTCAATATATTGTGGGGTTCCCTGATAATAAAGAAAAGCATTGTTAGGTCTTTCAAACTCTTCCCTTCTCAGTTTTGGAATATCTACTTCCCTTCCTGTAATAAAAAGAAATTCTTTGGGACTTACACTTAAACAAATCCTCTTCCCTATGTGATAACGAAGTGATTTTTCATCTAATCTAACACTGAACACTTGATTTTCGGTATCTTCTAATGCTAAATCCTCTATAATATTTCCTAATTTGTAAAAGAAAACAGATGCCCAATGCTTAGGAATCTTATCCAATACGTTTCTAAATGCTTTTTCTGAAGAAATTGTCATATTCTGGTACACAATATCCTGAGCCAATAGCAAAGGTTCATCAAAACCTTGTGGAATAAAGTTGCTCGTGAGTTGTTTTAACTCAGGATTGTTAAAATAAGTTGTGATTTCGGTAAGCAACTCAATAAAATGCTCGTATTTGCGCTCTTTTCGAGAAACTTCTCCTAAATACTCACATAACTTAGTATAAATATCCCTTTTATAAAAAGTATACTCATTAGGGAATTTCAGCGTCAGTAAAAAAGAAAGAGTGCGCTCATCAATTTTTGTACTAAAATTTGTATTGCTTTTCTCTTTTAAGTCATCAATAACATTTTCAGTGAAAGTCCTGCATTTTCCCAATTTGGTATAGAAATCATCAGCCCCATAAACAATACCCAACAATTCCTTTAATTTCGTTGGATAGTTTTCTCCTAACGCTTCCAATATACCAAAAGGACGGTAATCTACTAAATTATCCTTTTTCCGAAAAGCCTCTTTAAACATTTCGTAAAAATCAGGGGCATTAATATCCCAATGCTGCTCAAAATGTTCTATTGCCTGCCATTTGTACACTTCATCAGGATTAGAAGGTTTTTCTTGTAAGAAACGAATGTAATTGCTTATGAGTGCTTGTATTTTCTCATTCATAGTATTTCAGTTTTTGCGCAACAAAATTACTCAATTTTCTGTATAAACAAAAAGAGCTACCCGATTTTTCATTCAGATAGCCCTTTTAAAAAGTTCTTATTTAGTAGTTAAAAAATCATATAAATCCAATTCTCGGAAAGCCTTATGAAGCAAACGACTCTTATCGTTAAAAGCCTCTTCCATCGATATCATTGTCTCTGAGCGCGACACACCTTGAATGTCGTCTATCATATAAATAACTTCCTTAGCGTGTTTCACCCCCTTTGTCCTAATTTTACAAAACAGATTGTATTTCCCTGAAGTAATGTGTGCCTCTGTTACAAACGGGATAGCCTCTAATCGTTCCAAAACATAATCAGCTTGATGATTGCGCTCCAAAAAGATACCCACATAAGCAATAAAAGTATACCCCATTCTCTCGTAATCTACTGAAATGGCAGAACTTTTTATAATTTCCAATTCTTCCATTTTTCTTATCCGTACATTCACTGTCCCCGACGATATATCAAGTGCCTTAGCAACATCTATATAGGGTTTTCGTGCATCTTCTATAAGAATATCCAATATCTTAAGATCCATTTCATCTAATCTATATTTTGCCATCTACATTAAGTTTATGAGTTCTTTTTTTTAAAAGCGCAAAGTAACAATGTTTTTTTGTATATTCCAAATTGCAACATACTTTTTAAGTTGAAGTCTACCTATAACCTTTTTTTTATCTCTGCCTTAGCTTCAACCTTCCTTCTACTTAGGTTCGTTGTTCCTTCGTTCATCGTTCGTCTTTTGTTCGTTGTAGAGCCACTGTAGACCCACTGTAGACCCACTGTAGAGCCACTCATTGTTCGTCTATTCTATAAGTTTCCTATAATTCTCACCTAATTAACCATTAATCATTAACCATTCACCATTAATCTATTTTCAATGTCGATAAATCCAAGTGATTTTTAATATAATCTCTATCAATGGCAGAACTTATAAACTTCGATAAAACATCTTCTTTATGCCCGTATTTTTTAGATAAATCACCAATCTCAGCAATATAAGGCACAAACGAGATTTGTTCATTCTCCAAAACTTCCTTATAAAGAACTCCTACATCATTACCACAGTGAGTGTCGTCTCTTAAAATAATATCGTAAAAACATTTATCGTTTTCAGGTATACTGAAGTAATCTTTATAGTTCACATTTGTAACACCACAAGTGGCAATATATTGTAGAGCTCTAAATATAGCCATAGCAATATATACTCTCGTTTGTTCACGATTGTAATCATCAGAAAAGTGCCCTGCTTCAAAAAGAATAGTGGGTGTACCTAATTGTGTATACTTATCTCCCGTACAATTGATATTAAAACTATCGTCAAAACGCGCTATCTGATTAGGTATATGGTGCTGTAAAGTGTTATTCATTACTACAATCACTTCCATTGCCTTCTGCCGTACTTCATTAATACTGCGCTCTTCATTATAAGCAGGTGCTAAGAAAGAAACTGTAGCTGGCAAAGGTGTCTGTCCTACACTGAAAATAGTGCGCTGGTCGTGCAGATTAAAGCAATAATCAGGCTGTACAAGTTCATAAGCTTTCCGTAAACACTTGCTCTCAGGTTGTGTAAGTTCATTGGCATCACGATTAAGGTCTATACCGTTGTAATTTACACGTGTAAACACCTCGGCACCGTCGGGATTAAGCATAGGAATGCAATAGACACTTAATTCCGATAAGAAATCAGCTGTTTTAAGCTCGTTTAAAACATCGAAAAGCGCTTTGGTAGTAGTTGATTCATTACCGTGCATTTGCGACCACATAAGTATCTTTTTATTGCCTTTCCCTACTCTGTACAGGTCAATAGGTGTCCCTTTAACTGAAGTACCTAAGGATATTACCTCCTCAAAAGGGTATTTATCTAAAAGTGGGGCTATCATCGGATAAGTGATATAACGCCCAAAAAGCTGTTTTTTCATCTGTGCATTAATATTTAAAAGCAAAAGTAATAAATATTCATTAAAGTACAACCTGTAATAAAGTAAAAGTTTCCTTATATTTAAGCGTTACATTTGTATCACTTAGTATTTACAGTTGTAAAATTGTTAATAATGCTAAATGTACTAATCAACGATTATTATGCACTACAAAAAGGCTTCCCCTCCTATTCTGAAATACCATTTTCATAATGATTACACTTATAGATTATTTTTATAGTAGTTTTGTATAATACTATAAACGAATAACTTACATTGTAATCGTAAATAAATACTTTAATATACTAAAAAATATCTTTGTTTATACTTGTATATCTCAAAATATTGATTTACATTTGTGCATTCTTAGAAAATAAACAAACGTTACAATGTTAAACACATCAGACTTTGCCATTCGCTTACAACAAGTGATGGATTATTACGGTTTAAATGCTGCAGCCTTTGCTGATAGCTTAGAGATTCAGCGTTCAGGGATTTCTCATCTCTTATCAGAACGCAACAAACCGAGCTTGGATTTTATCCTAAAGCTCATCGAAAAATTTCCTGAAGTAGATATGTATTGGATTACACAAGGAAAAGGAAGTTTCCCTCGTAAGGAAGATAAAGAGCTTGCCAGTGCTAAAAAAACGCAACAACCTGACCTTTTCAGTGATATTCCTGAAATAGAAATGCAAGCCTCTACTCCTGCTCCACCTTCTGTTGCAATAAAAGAAAAGCAAATAGAGACAAAAGCTTTACCATTACCCACTAATAAGCATATTAAACGAATTATTTTCTTTTATGAAGATAATCGCTTTGAGGTTTTTGAAAATTAGTAGATTGATAGTAATGAAAAAATCACTACATTTGCACCAATTTTCAATAACATAGAATGAAGAGAGATAATTCGTTATATATAAATGATACGATTGTAGCTTTGGCAACTGCTTCAGGGGTCGGTGCTATTGCTGTAATTCGCCTATCGGGAAAAGAAGCCATAGCCATTGCCGACTCGATGTTCAAACCTTATAGCCGAAAATCTTTACTTGAAGCTCCGTCACATACAGTTCATTTAGGAACTCTCGAAAGTAAAGACCAAGTAATCGACGAGTGTTTGGCTACTATTTTCAAAGGAACTAAATCTTATACAGGTGAGCCCGTAGTTGAGTTTTCGTGTCACGGAAGTAATTATATCGTAGAAGAAGTTATTAAGCTGTGCTTGGCAAAAGGAGCTCGTTTAGCCGATGCTGGGGAGTTTACCAAACGCGCTTTTCTCAATGGTAAATTAGCGCTCAATCAAGCGGAAGCCGTTGCCGATTTGATTGCCTCCGATAGTAAGGCTTCTCATCAGGTAGCATTACAGCAAATACGAGGTGGTTTTACTTCTGAAATAGAAGGATTACGACAAGAATTATTAAACTTTACCTCATTAATAGAACTTGAATTAGACTTTTCGGAAGAAGATGTAGAGTTCGCCGATAGAACTCAGTTTAAATTGCTTTTAAGCACTATTAAAACCACCGTTTTATCTCTCTTACAATCATTTTCAGTAGGTAATGTACTAAAAAATGGTATTCCTGTGGCTATTGTAGGGAAGCCTAATGCAGGTAAATCTACTTTATTAAATGCCCTTCTGAACGAAGAACGCGCTATTGTATCGGATATTGCAGGTACTACCCGCGATACTATTGAAGAAATGCTTCATATAGGGGGCATTGCTTTTCGTTTTATTGATACCGCAGGTATTCGTGATACTCAAGACCAAATCGAGGCTATAGGCGTACAAAAAGCTAAAGAAAAGATAGAAAAAGCCTCTATTGTGCTCTACTTATTCGATGTAAAAGATAGCTCTGCCCAAGAGATTATTTCTTTTGTAAAAGAAAATTACCGCGAAGGAACTAAATTTGTACTATTACACAACAAAACTGACTTATCAACAGAAAGTAATATAACTCCTTTTGATAATGAGATTTTACAATCCTTGAAAGGTTATACTGATACACTACTGAGAATATCAGCTAAAGAAGGAAACAATATTTTAGCCCTTAAAGATTTTCTCTCTCACTATGCTCAAAGTCTTAATAATACAGGTAAAGCAACTATTATTACCAATATCCGTCATTATGAAGCTCTACACAATACCTTACAAAGTATTGAAAGAATAGAGCAAGGATTACAATTACAACTTTCAGGTGACCTATTAGCTATCGATATCCGCGAAGCTCTCTATCATTTAGGCACTATTACAGGAGCTGTAAGCAATGATGAGGTCTTAGGAAACATCTTTTCCCGCTTCTGCATCGGTAAATAAGATACCTTGCTGAATATTATCCTCTTTTTTCTTATTCTTGAACAACAAATAATAAAAGCAAGTGATAAACCACCCTACCCAAAAGAGATAAAACCCTAAATGAAAGCTCAACTTCATCATTTTATGCGAAGTAGTTGTGAAGTCAATATAAGTAAAGTAAGCTCCTATTCCTCCTAAAACAATAAGTAAAAAGGCTAATAATCTACTAAACGATACGCTTACTTTTGCTTTAAACAGTTGTAATACAGTAATAAGTATTAACTGTATTACCAATAATAAAAGAGCCGTTTTCCACCAAGTTTTGAAAATGGTATACTCACGGTACATTGTACTTATTCCTATTTTCCCTATAAACGACATTTTGGATATTAAAACCCCAGATATAAGGCTTAATAATGCTTGTGCCAAACCAAGTATAGTTACGTTTTTCATAAGTTTATTTCTTTATAATCTTCCAGCCATTTTTCTCATTGTATTTCAGCTTAAATTTCTGAGTAATAAAGGTTGTATTAGGATACGGGTCTTTACCAAAATTATAAAAAGGTGTTTTCTCTTTATCTAATACTACATTACAAATAACCACCTTTTCTGAGTTCTTCTCAATAGTAATCCCTTTATCATTTAATTTATAAATGATTGTTTTAACATTAGCACTGTTCTTGTTCTGTTTCACAAGGTAAGGAAGTGCTTCTTTAGTAAGAGTAGGAGAGATTACATATACACTATCCTTTGAAAACCATCTCTTCCTACTTTTCTCATTATTAATATCAATAAGCCCTTCATCTGCTAATTCCTGTATAGTAATTAGCAAATCTTTGTCTTTAGTACTGTCTAACTTCTGCTTATTGGTATTAAATTTCCCTGTCTCAAATAAAGGGTTCTCTTCTAAATAATCAGCAATAAGGTTAGACACCTCATCTTTACTTATTTGATTGCTCGAATTACAAGCTGTAAAAAAGCTTAAAGCTAAAACTATGAGTGAAAAATAAAACTTCATATATCTAAATTTTTAATTATTATCTTATTAAATACTTGCCATTGCCTCATAAAAGTCGGCTTCGTCTATGCCCATATTCTGGCATACCCATTTGGCTGCTTCTATATAGCCCAATTGTTCAGCACTTGTTTCACCCAAGGGCAATTCGCCCTCGGGGGTAATGAGGTAAGTCTCACCATTATGAGTTTCAAACGCAGGGGTACCATACTCCATCTTGCGAATAGGACTCTCATTGCTTCCTACTAACTCATTTAATAACAGGTCTTCTTCATTGTAAATGAGTATTCCTCCTTTGGTTATTCCTTCTATAAATTGTTTATAAATATCTTTATTTTCTTCTATCATATCGCTGATAAGAGCTACTGTGGGGTGCAACATAGCTCCCTCTTCATTGCCTTCTATAAGCACAAATTCAGTATCAACAAAATGCACTTGCTTCCCTTCGATAGGACTTTCAAAGTAGTAGCTCACTGGTTGATTACAAAAATCCATAGTGTGAAGCACCTTTGCCAATACTTCTTTTCTTCCTTTGTTACCTGTAATTACTACACGAGTTTTGTGTTTAAAGTATTCGTATAGAAAAGAAGTAGGTGATAGAATGTTAAGTCCTAAGTGTTGCGCTTGTAATAAGTCTGGGTGTGTATGAGAAAGATGTGGGTCTACCACCACGTAATCAATTGTAGCCGTCATCTCTTCGGGGAGTGTAGTGATATGATGTCTTTTGTGTAGCTCAGCCATTAACGGACGCAAATGCGTACTGGGAGCTACTATAAAATGAATGTTCATAATTTACGAATCTACTAATTTGCTAATTTTGAATATTAAAGACTCCAAAGGCGCTATATCTACTCGCAATCTTCCTTTGCCATTTGCAATCTGTAAGGTAGTGTGTTTTTCATTGTAAAGAGCATCGGTAAGCGTATAAGTACCATCGTTTAAAAACCAACTACCCAACAAGTAAGCTGGCAACTGCAAGTCAAAACCAAAGTAGTCGTGCTCACTAAAGTTGCTCACAATCACCCACTGTTCGTCTTCATTGCCTCTTGCAAAACTGTACACCCTATCGTTGTAATATTCAGTATGCTGCCGATTGTATTGGTGCAAATCAATATAAGCCCCATTTACTTTTAAGTTGAGCAATCGCTGGTAGAAATTGCGTAAAGAACGTTCTGTCTCTGATAACTGACCGCCGTCAAAGCGCTTATTATTCACCCAGCGTTGGTGTGCAGGAACACCTATATAATCAAAAATAGACGTACGTGACGGACTACCAAATCCTGCTACTTCTGCTGCTTTCTCCCCTACTTCCTGACCAAAATACAGCATCACCGGCGACTCGCTAATAAACGTAGAGACTGTCATCGCTGGTTTAGCTTTTTCAGCATATCCCGCAAACTCAGGCGAGGCTATGCGCTGTTCGTCGTGGTTCTCCAAGAAGTGTAACATACGATGTGCAATATCGGCAAGGTTGTGCTGTATAGGGGCAATGGCATCAGTGCTGTGTCCGTGAGTCACAATATTGCGTAAAGTGTCGTAAAGTTGCACTTTGTCGTATAGATAGTCCATCTTGCCCAAATGCATATAAGGACGATATTCATTAGGATTGTACACTTCAGCCAATAAAAATGCCTTTGGATTTTGGCGCTTAATAGCCGAATTGAGATAACTCCAGAACTCCACTGGCACCATTTCAGCCATATCATAACGGAAGCCGTCTACTCCTTTCCCGAGCCAATACAAGGCTATATCTTTAAATTTTCTCCAAGTGTCGGGTACTGTTTTATCAGCCCAAAAGTGGTAATGTGCTTCAGTATCTTCATTTTCAAAGTTTGCTGGTAGTTCAACAAAATCCTTAGTACCATCGGGACGTACCCCGTAGTTGAGTTTTACCGTTTCATACCAGTCATTGCGGTCGGGTTTAGAAGCGCGTGCCCCATTGCCCGTCCATTTGGCAGGAAACTCGTGATACTCGCCATAAATACCCTCAGGCAACTGAAAAGCTTCATTAGGATTGTAATAGAAATTGTTATTTACCGCATATTGTACGGTGGTATCATCGTCTTCGCCAAAACCGCGTGTGCCTTCCGGCTTGGCTATACTCTCATACCGACGCGCCACGTGGTTAGGCACTATGTCCATTATTACTTTCAGTCCGCATTGGTGGGTACGGGCAATGAGAGCTTCCCATTCCTCCAAGCGTTGTGTAGGGTCATCGGCAAGGTCGGGATTTACAGTGTAGTAATCCTTAATGGCATAAGGCGAACCCGCACGACCTTTTACCACTGCGGGAAAATCGTTGCTGATGCCATAAGCTGTATAGTCGGTAGTAAGGGCGTGGTGTAACACCCCGGTAAACCAAATATGTGTTACACCTAATGCTTTGAGTTCTTCAAGAGCTTTTGTAGTAAAGTCAGCAAACTTACCTACACCGTTCTCTTCTATCGTCCCCCAAGGTTTATTAGTGGTATTAGTATTGCCAAAAAGCCTTGTAAGCACCTGATATACTACTATTTTATTATCATTCATTACCCCCATATTCCAAAAGTATTAACCACTAACCATTAATCATTAACCATTACAAATCGCTCGTACGGCTCGTACCCATAAGCATTAGGTAGGCTTTGAGAAACTCATCTAATTCACCGTTCATTACGCTATCTACATCAGTAGATTCGTAATTGGTGCGTACGTCTTTCACAAGTTTGTAGGGGTGCATTACATAGTTGCGTATTTGTGAGCCCCATTCTATCTTCATCTTTCCTGCCTCTATCTCATCACGCTTGGCTTGACGCTTTTTGAGCTCTATCTCATACAACTGCGATTTGAGTAGTTGCAACGCCTTGTTCTTATTATCCAACTGACTGCGGGTTTCGGAATTCTCAATAATGATACCCGTAGGGTGGTGACGCAAACGCACAGCTGTCTCTACTTTGTTTACATTCTGCCCGCCAGCACCACTGGAGCGCATCGTCTCAAAGGTAATATCAGCGGGATTAATGTCTATTTCAATAGTATCATCTACCAAAGGATACACGTATACCGAAGCAAAAGAGGTATGGCGTTTAGCATTACTATCAAAAGGTGAGATACGTACCAATCGGTGTACGCCATTTTCACCTTTTAGGTAGCCAAAAGCGTATTCGCCTTCAATCTCTATGGTAACCGTCTTCACTCCTGCCACATCACCTTCTTGGAAGTTAAGTGTTTTTACCTTATATTTTTGGTTATTGCACCACATCGTGTACATACGTAGTAGCATCGATGCCCAATCACAGCTTTCAGTACCACCTGCCCCTGCCGTAATTTGCAATACGGCACTCATCGTATCGCCCTCGTCCGAAAGCATATTGCGGAACTCCAATGCTTCAATAGCGTGTAAGGCTTGGACGTATTGGTGGTCTACATCCTCCGCAGTAGCTTCGCCTTCTTTAAAAAAGTCAAGTAGTACTTCTATATCCGAGGTAAGGTTTTTGGCTTCCTCATAGTCTTCCACCCATTTCTTTTTAGTGCGAAGTTCACGCATCACCTTTTCAGCCTCTTTGGCATTATCCCAAAAATCAGGTGCAAAAGTCTTCTCTTCTTCGTTACTTATTTCAATACGTTTGGCATCTATGTCAAAGATACCTCCTTAACGCACCCAGGCGATTCACTAAATCCTTAACTTGTTCGTTATTTGTCATTTCTTATTACTTATTATATTACTATACCCTATCCTCTCTTACCTCTTATCTCTTACCTAAACCTAAACTTTTAGGATCTCAGCTTCTTTTGCAGCTAATACTTCCTCTACCTTTTTGATGTATTTATCGGTGAGTTTTTGTACGCGTTCTTCGGCATCTTTCTTGATATCGTCAGAAGTTTCTACTTTTTTGATTTCCTTATTAGCATCTTGTCGAGCATTGCGCACACTTATTTTAGCGTCTTCACCTTCACCTTTAGCTTGTTTTACAAGTTCACGACGACGTTCTTCGGTAAGTGGTGGAACAGTGATAATCACCATTTCGCCATTATTCATTGGGTTAAAGCCTAAGTTAGCTATCTGGATAGCTTTCTCAATAGGTTGAATCATTTTCTTTTCCCAAGGCTGAATAGAAATGGTACGTGAGTCAGGAGCTGACACGTTAGCTACCTGACTAAGAGGGGTTTGCGCTCCGTAATAATCTACCATTACGCTGCTTACCATTTGCGGACTTGCCTTACCTGCGCGAATATTGCCCAAAGCCTTGTCCAAGTGTTGCAACGCCTCTTGCATCGCTTCGCTTGTAGTTTCTAAGATAATATTAATTTCTTCGTTCATTGTATATTGTTTTTAATTATTTGTTAGTTGTTAGCCTTCAATTGTTAAAGAAGCATAGCAATATAACCATTAACCATTAACCATTAACCATTAACCATTAATCATTAACCGTCGTTCCTACGTTTTCGCCTGCTACTACTTTAGCGAGATTGCCTTTTTTGTTCATATCAAATACAATAATAGGCAAATGGTTTTCTTGGCTAAGGGTAAAAGCCGTCATATCCATTACTTTGAGGTTTTTATCAATACACTCATTAAAAGAGATATGGTCGAACTTCACCGCATTAGGGTCTTTTTCAGGGTCGGCATTGTAGATACCATCTACACGAGTACCTTTAAGGATTACATCGGCATTAATTTCGATAGCGCGAAGTACCGCTGCCGAATCGGTCGTAAAATAAGGATTACCCGTTCCCGCTCCAAAAATCACTACGCGTCCTTTTTCTAAGTGGCGTACCGCACGCCGTTTGATAAAAGGCTCGGCTATAGCTTCCATCTTGATAGCTGTTTGCAAACGGCTAAAAAGTCCTTCGTCTTCTAAGGCACTTTGTAGGGCAAGCGAGTTGATAACGGTAGCTAGCATACCCATATAGTCGCCTTGCACTCTATCCATACCATTGCTGGCACCAGCTACCCCGCGGAAGATATTCCCCCCGCCAATTACTATGGCCACTTGCACGCCTTGGTTCACTACTTCCTTAATTTCGGCAGCGTATTCTTTTAAACGTGCGGGGTCAATGCCGTACTGGCGACTTCCCATAAGGGCTTCCCCGCTGAGTTTTAGTAAAATTCGTTTGTATTTCATATATGAAAAATGTATTTTATCTAAAGAGTCTGTTTTATAACAAATCGTATATACGTACTTATTTTGGGGGCAAAGATAATGATTAATTAACAATTAACAACATACCATTAAGAATTAAATTCGCAAAATGCGTTCTTTTTTTCTTTCATTTCCACTTTGTCCCCCTCTTATTCTTAATTTTTCTTTGTCTTTTCCCTATCTATCTGCGTGGCTTGCACCGTCATTTGTATAAACTTTGCCAAAGTTCCAAATCTTTGGAAAAGTTGAAATCCACTAATAACCTTCTTTTTATCTCTCTTTTAGATTTGCCTTATCTTTAATTTAGTATTGCTCTTTCTTCGTTCATTCTTCATCTGTTCGTGCGACTCACACCGTCTTTTGTTTTTCTTAAGCTTGCTTTAACTTCCCTCTATCTTCGAATAAGTTTTGTTTTTCAGGCTGATAGCCTTTACCTATTTCTCTTTAAGGCTTGTCCCCCTTCGGGGGTTCGGGGGCTTCTCACTTTTCTTTTCCCTATCTACCCGTGTGGCTTGCACCGTCATTTGTATAAACTTTGGCAACGTTTCAAATCTTTGGAAAAGTTGAAATCTACCCATAACCTTCTTTTTATCTCTGTCTTAGCTTCAACTTTCCTTCTACTTAGGTTCGTTGTTTCTTCGTTCATTGTTCGTCTTTTGTTCGTCTTTTGTTCGTTGTAGAGCCACTGTAGAGCCACTGTAGACCCACTGTAGA
>ERZ773100.191-NODE-191-length-36960-cov-2.974963_pt1 | contig 36960 bp, 34 predicted proteins | sample MGYA00511119_ERZ773100 | MGnify/ENA primary metagenome ERZ773100 (study PRJEB29015, sample SAMEA2738000) | human oral metagenome | biome: human oral; feature: human-associated habitat; material: dental | place: China | collected 2111 ...
GAAACTAAATCTAGTATTAGTACGGTATTTCCAATTGAGTTAAAAGAGTGCACCGTTCAAATTGATGGAATGACTATATTAAACAAAGTTAATATAGAAATGAATGAGAATGATAGGATACTGATTATGGGTCCATCAGGTTCGGGGAAATCTACACTTTTGGAATTACTATATGGATTGCACGTATCGGAAAGTGGTGTGCAGAAGTACAATGGAGTCGATAGACAATTACTTTCTGGAGATGATTTGAAGAAACATATTGGCTTCTTTACTCAGGAATCAAGGATATTCTATGAATCGTTAAAATTTAATATCTCTTTAGGGGAAGACTATTCTGATAATGAAGTCATATCTGTTCTTCAAAAAGTGGGACTAGGTTATTTAGTGGATAGACTAGGATTACATAATACAGAAGTAAATCTTGATGAATCACTTTCTGGAGGAGAGAAAGCTAGAATTTGTCTAGGCCGACTATTACTTAGAAAATACCAATTACTGCTATTAGATGAGTTTTCTTCTGCCATTGATGAGGATACAACGATGATGATTAGAGAACTTCTTATAAAGGATAACATTCCATTTATAGAGATAGCTCATAGAGTTCCGAAGAATATAAACGTATATAACAAACAGTATACTTTGGAATCAGGAGAACTTACTTTAAATTGAAGTGCTTTTTATGTTGGAAAAAGAAATAGAATTTGATATCCGCGAAGTAGGGACTTGTTCCTTACTTCGCGTTTTAAATTTCGAAGGTATCACTTTTTTGTGCGTATTCACTTACAAATACTTCGGCACTTTTTGCGTTTTTGTGGTATCCTATGTAAAGAGAAAATGAAAGAAAGTAGTAGCACCATGAAGAAAATCATCGTTATCAACACTGGTGGTACGATTGCCATGAGCGAAGATCGCTCAACGGGTAGCGTAACCCCAACAGGAACAAACCCATTAACAAACTCAGATACTCTTTTTGCACCTATCGCAAGTGTCGTTGTAGAGGACTTATTTAACCTTCCGTCTCCACATATGACGGAGGAAAAAATGTGGGAAGTTCAAAAAAGGATCGCCCAAGCGCAAAAGGATGGTTTTGACGGAGCTGTTGTAACTCACGGGACGGACACGTTAGAGGAAACAGCTTATTTCTTAGAGTTAACAACAGATGGAACCTTCCCAATTGTTTTGACCGGAGCGATGCGTTCCAGCAATGAAATCGGAGCAGATGGTTTAGCGAACTTACGCAGTGCTATTATTACGGTAACAAGTCCAGAGAGTGTGGATAAAGGCGTTCTTGTCGTGATGAACGATGAAGTTCATGCGGCAACGTATGTGACAAAGACTCATACTACAAATGTTGCGACTTTCCAAACACCCACTTTTGGACCGCTTGGCTTAGTGTCAAAGAGTGAAGTTATTTACTTCCAAAAATTCTTACATCATGAATACTATCCAATTAAAGAGCTCGTGGATAAGGTCTACTTATTAAAAGCATATGCTGGAATGGATTCGATGTTATTTGATGCCATTGCCGATTCAGATGCCAATGGATTAGTCATCGAAGCTCTTGGGGCAGGAAATCTTCCACCGATGGTCCTTCCTGGGTTGCAACGTTGTTTAGATAAAGGAATTCCGGTCGTGCTTGTATCCCGTGCATTTAACGGTGTAACGTATGACGTCTATAATTATCTTGGCGGAGGCAAACAGCTTCATGAAGCAGGAGTGATTTTCACAACTGGACTTAGCGGACAAAAGGCTCGTGTAAAATTATCGGTGTTATTAAGCGCTCATGCGAATAGAGAAATAATCGTTAGAGCATTTCAAGTATAGGAAAGAGGAATAGATATGGTTAGAAAAATTGGACGAGTGGTTCGTCAATATGAAGGAAAACCGATTATTTACGGCATGCCACTAGAAGAACTTACCGCTTGGTTTGAAGCAAAAGGTGAAAAGAAATTCAGAGCAGGACAACTATGGGACTGGCTTTACCGCAAACGTGTGACCAGTTTTGAAGAAATGACAAACTTGCCAAAATCACTCATTGAGGAGTTGCAAGAAGAGTTCACATTCCCAGTGTTAAACGAACGTATCAAACAACAATCAACAGACGGAACACGTAAATTCCTCTTTGAATTAGCAGACGGCCTCTTAATCGAAACGGTATTAATGCCACAAGAATACGGATTATCTATCTGTGTGACCACGCAAGTAGGGTGTAACATCGGATGTACCTTCTGTGCCAGCGGAATTATCGCAAAACAACGTGACCTTGTTGCTGGGGAAATCGTAGCGCAAGTAATGCACGTACAACGGACTTTAGACGAAGTGTCTCCTGGGGACCGTGTTAGCCATATCGTAGTCATGGGGATTGGGGAGCCGTTCGATAACTATGATAACGTGATTAAATTCTTGAAAGTGGTCAACTCTGATAAAGGTCTTGGAATCGGGGCTCGTCATATCACGGTATCTACAAGTGGTCTGGCTCCAAAAATTCGCGAGTTCGCTGACGAAGGATTACAGGTAAACCTTGCATTGTCACTTCACGCACCAGATAACGATACTCGTTCTCGTATCATGCGTATTAACCGTAAATATCCAATCGAAGTTGTGATGGATGCCATTAATGAATATATTGCTAAAACCAATCGTCGTGTAACCTTCGAGTACATCATGCTCGATTACGTGAATGATTCGGTGGAACAAGCGCAACAATTGGCGGACCTTCTTGCGGATAAGAAACGTTTGTCATATGTCAACTTAATTCCTTATAACAAAGTTCGTGAACATGACCAATACGAACGTAGTAGAAAAGAACGAGTAGTCGCTTTCTACGATGTCTTGAAGAAAAACCACATCAACTGTGTTGTTCGTAAAGAATTTGGACATGATATCGAAGCAGCCTGCGGACAATTACGTTCAAGCCAAATGAAACGTGACCGCGCTGAAAAAACAAAAGCCTAATGAAATAGATGAACCGCACATGAATTGATATGTACCCCCTTTACTGGACAAACCAGTAAAGGGGGTATTTATTATGCGTTACTCATTTGAGTGCAAAAATCAAATAAGAGCGATAATTTTACAGGATTTTGATTGAAAAATTCAAAAGAACTCTATTTTTAAAAGGAAAATTTGCTATAATATCAATAAAGGAAGCGGTAACAGATACAAAATAAACCAATAAGGAAAGGAGGCACTCGAATGTTAGACGTTCATATTCAGAGTTTTTCATATGGAGAAAAAGAGGTTCTAAATCAGATTGACTTGCATCTTCCACCATCTCAGATTATTGGACTCGTAGCACCAAATGGTGTAGGGAAATCTACGCTTATCCAAATACTGTCTGGACACCTAAGAAATAACGGTATTTCGGTATCTTATCAAGGGAAGAATTATACAAGCGATACATTATTTATGAGACAGCATATTGTGAAGATGCCGGATCAATCTGAATTATACGATGAGTTAAATGGAATCGAACATTTGAATTTCTATGCCTCGATGTGGAAAGTAGCTTCTGGAACTGTTCAAACTGTGATAGAACAGTTGAAAATGGAAGACTATATTCATCATAAAGTGGGCGAGTATTCACTCGGGATGCGGCAACGCCTTTGTTTTGCATTAGTACTGGTCACAAAAGCAGATTACATGCTTGTGGATGAAGTGATGAACGGATTAGATCCTGATAATGTGGAATTGATTTCTAAAGTGTTGAGACAGTTACGAAATGAAGGAAAAACGATCGTGATGGCCTCTCATTTACTGAACAATCTCGATTCGATTGCCGACAAGATTTATTTTATGAAAGAGAAGCGAATCGCGTTAGAATATTCACCGCAAAAGGAAGGGATTGATACACTTCAATTGACCTTTGTTTCAAAAGAGCGTTTCGAAAAGTTTGTAGAAGAATTTCAAAGGGAAATAGAAATGATGAATCGCGAAGAAAGACAGCTGAGCATCCACCTTACGCCTGGAGAGTATTCAGAAGAAAAATGGAAGTGGATATTTGAAGACATCCATCAATTTAGTGAAATTAAGATTGGAGTAAAAAGTTGTTACGCCCTTTATAAAGAACTGTACCGATAGTACAATCGAAAGTTTCAAAAGAGAGGAGAAGATACAATGAAAACGCAAATATTGTTGATTGTTCGAAATCGATTAATGAAAATTCAGTTCATCGGTTGTGTACTGCTGATGGTTGTTTTTCTTATGATGAATTTTCAACAAAAATCTTCTCTCAATGATCTTTTAAATAGTACTTTACATCAAGGGGATAAAATTCATTTGATGATAATCAATGAATATGAAGAAGAAGCAAAGAAAAGAAGTTTAACAGAAACAGAGGAAAAATGGTTAGAGGATGCTCTTGCCTATCATCGTTCAGTAGCAGCATTCCAAAAGCAAGATTATAAAACTTATATTAAAGAACAGATTCATTTTTGGGAGCTACGTCTTGAGTTACGGGATAAAGAACACTCACCCCTTCCAATTTACAATACAATTGGATTTAATCCTAGTAAGCAGGAACAGTTAGAGTATAAGAATGTCAAACAACATTTAATGGAGTTTCGTTTTTTAGATGAACAGGAGCACTATCAATTAGACGATGTTTTACAAATGGTCAATCGAATTTCTTGGATGGAATGGACAAGATATAATGAACCGATGCTTTACTGGTTGCCAGTTCTATTTTCAATATTGCTACTATTTATTAGTCCTATTCTTTTAGACGATTGGAAGCATCGAAGTGTGTTAGCGGTGAAGCCGATTCGCGAGTGGAAATATTTATTACAAAAGATCAGTAGTTACTGGTTGGTAAACATGGCTCTTGTAATTCTTGTTTTAATTGTAGTTTTCCTAGTACAGAGCTTATCTTTTGGATGGGACAACCTTACTTCGCCGTTACTTGTATTTCGTGGGGAAGAGGAGGTCCTCATGTTTCCGTTACAATTTATCGGGACCGCCCTACTTTTAGCAGCGTGTGTGCTACTATTCTTAATCAATCTCATCGCATGGTGTAATCAGTTAAGTAGAAATAAGATGCTAGGGTTTATCGCGGGTCTGATGGTTATTTGGTCAGAGCCTATCTTACGTTCTATGAAAATTTATCCTTCATTTGCAGACAAGTTGCCACTGTACTATGTGAATTTTGGCTCTGTTATCCAAGGAATGAAAGATGATTTTTATGCGACGGGTACGTTTACGATTTCAAATGGCTGTGCTAGCTTACTTGTAGGAGCGTTTGTGTTCTTCTTTTTGACGGTTGGAACTTCTTGCTGGCAAGAACGTCTGAGACGAGGTGGTTCGGTATGAGTAGATGGATTCAATTAGATAGAATACATTTAAAGAAAAGAGGATTTTTCTATAAGATACCGCTTCTTATTTTAGTAGTTGCGACGCTTGTCATTGGATATCATCACGTTACAGGGAAACCGGCCTTAAAAGATGTGATTGAGCGACAGTTTTCTCAGATAGATACTCTTAAAGAATCATTTGAGAATCAAATGACGATTGATGAAGATACAAAGAAAGAGATGGATACTACCTTTCAAGCGCTCTATCAAACCTATGCACAAGAAAATGGGATTTATACAGTGAAGGGGAAAACGGAACGGCTGATTCCGATTTATGAAAAACGATTGGAATTGGTGGAATCTCTTCTAAGTCGTGTCCCAAAAGAATGGGCGGATTCGTTAGAGAATCCTATGCAAATTAAAGCTAAACTCCAATTATTCCATTATTTAGTTGAGAAAGAGATCTCCTACCAAACCTATTATCAGTATGGTGATTTTATACAGACGAGTTTTCAACTTCTTGGTTACGGTATCCTTGTCTTCTTTTTCCTTGTACAAGTTGGGGGATTTTTAGAAAGAAAGCACCGGCATCAGACACTGCTCGAAGTAGTGCCGATTTCTAATAAAGAAGAACTAGTGGCAGAAACGCTCTATTCTTTAAAGTACTTTTATGTTTTTCCTAGTCTGCTGGTAATTCTGTCTTTAGTGGTATATGGACTCATTATCCATGAGAATGCTTTTCTGTTTCCTGTATCGTATGTTTCTAATGAGGAAATAATCTTTATTTCAGGAGTTCATGGAATCTTGTTGGCGATTGGATATCCATTGCTAGCAATTGTTGGCTTGTTCATTGCGCAGATGCTGCTCTTTTCTCTGATTAAAGATACGATGGTGTCGACGATTATCCTCTTTATCCTTGGATGTTTGAGTATTGGAGGATATTCGTTAGGGGCTATTTTACCGATTAGTGTGTTACCTGCTCTACAACAGGGAGTACCGCTTGTGATAGGAGCCCTTGTTGGAATAGCCTTTTCCACTATATTCATTAGATTAAGACTAAAAAATATAAGGAAGTGAGGAACTAAGAAATCCTCACTTTTCTTTTATTTTCCGTCCAAAGTCCTATACACATTGGATTAAGACGATGTTAAACTATGAACATAATAATTTGAAGTGGAGAGATTTAGATGAAGGTGATTTTCCAAAAATTTAAAAAAGAGGTGTTCGTGACTATTGCGATTTTAACATTAATTGCGACCTCTCAATTATTAACAAGTATTGCCAATGCAGAGATTTTAGACTATTTAGTAAAAATGGATATGAACGGTTTTATCCGTGAGACGGTTCTATTAGTCGCTATTTTTGCTTTATATTTGTTGTTTACCTATATGTTGATTCGCTATCAAGCTTTCTTTGAACAAAAGGTAGTTACTTGGTTACGAGATCGAATTAGTCATGCCATAAAGAATACTTCTTATGAACGCTTTTATGAGAAAAATAGTCAAACCTATATTTCTTGGTTTACAAGCGATATGGAACAAATTAGAACAAAAGCTTTTACGCCTACGATTGAAGTAGTTGGGGGAGCCATCTCTGCTGTATTTTCTGCGGTAGCGCTATTTATGTATCATTGGTCTATTGTATTATTAACCGCTTTTTGTATTGTTTTGATGGCTGTATTACCCGCATTGTTTTCTGGAGAGTTAACGACTAAAACGATGAAAACATCTGAAGAAAACGAGCATTTTTCAAAACATGTTTCGGACTTATTAAGTGGATATGATACTTTATTCGTATTTAGAAAGTTGAACTATTTGACTCAAAAAATCCATGAAAGATCTGTCAAAGTTGGAGATACACAACGAGATTTTAGTAAGACAATGGCAAAAGTTGCCGTAAGTGGTGGAATTAGTAACTTATTTTGCCAGGTTTCTGTTTTCGTTTTAACAGGATATCTAGCCTATATCGGAGAAGTGAGTATCGGTAGTATCATTGCTACAACAGGCCTTAGCGGAATCATTTTTAATGTTCTTGGAAATATCAGTCAAAAAATCGGTTCGATTAAAAGTACAGCTCCTCTATTTGAAAAGTATGAACTACTTGAGTCTGCGCAAAATAATGAGAATGTGGATAAAGAAGGCTCTCATTCATTAATTGAAGTAACAGATGTCTCTTTCAATTACGGAGAAAAGGTGATTTTAAACCATGTTTCTCTTGGGTTTAACGAAGGACAAAAATACGCGATTACTGGTGAAAGCGGAACAGGGAAATCAACGCTGTTAAATATTATCGCTGCTAAATTAACGGAGTATTTAGGAGAAGTAAAATTTGCTGGGGTCGATGTGAAGAAACAATCCTATGATGAGTTATATCGTCAAATGGTCTATATCGCCCAAAAACCTCACATTTTTACGGCGACCATTCGCGAGAACGTAACGCTCACAGAAGAGTATACCGACGAAGAAGTTTGGGAATCTCTTGAAAAAGTCGGACTCGCCACCATCGTTCGAAGCTTACCACAAGGACTAGATACGGTCTTAGGCGATGGCGATTCAAATCTCTCAGGCGGACAGTTGCAACGAATTGCTTTTGCGCGTGGACTCATAAAACAACCAAAAGTCTTCTTACTCGATGAAGTCAGCTCCAACTTAGATGAAAAGACGACGGTTGAGGTGTTGAAACCTAGAAGATAAGAGTGTGACAGTCCTATGGGTAACGCACCATCTTCCTGAAGCTTTAAAAGAAACGATCGATCAAACGATTCAAATGAGTGAGTTGAATCAAGTGAATTAAAGAAAATGAAAATCCTTCCTACTGTTAAATAGGAAGGTTTTTTGATGTAATATTCGATTTAATGCGATTTTTTCTTTGAAAAGAGCCAAAAATGATGTAATAAATGAAAAAAATATGACCAAGAATCTAAGAAAGTTCTACGAAAACGTTACAGAAAGATGTCGAATATTGCAGAAACATATGTTCTTGTCATTTGTTTGTAACAATAACATCAGAAAAAGTCAAAAAAATTAAGTGACCTTAACAAACCGCATAAAATCAACATTTTCGATTTTATTCGTGGTAACATTATTAGCATCAAATAAGTTCGCGGCTCAAAAAATTTATGCGAACGAGATTTTTGAATTCTGTAAAAGAGTCAAAAGTCGGAAAGGAAAATATGAAACCAATCAAGAAACAATTGATGATGGTGACAGCATCACTTGCCCTATTTGGCTATGCGGGTTTTACAGCGAATTCAGCAAGTGCAAATGAAGTAGAATGGACAGCACGTACTGTTGAACAAGTAAAACAAGATGTGAAAAAAAATGACAAAGGGGTACAAGAGTACACAATTAAATGGGGAGATACTTTATCAGTAATCTCTGAAGCAACAGGCGCTTCACTAGATTCACTTGTTCAAGTAAACGAGATTCAAAATGCGAACCTTATTTACCCAGGAACAGTATTACGCTTCTCAGCAGATCAAAAAGAAGTGACTGTCAATAATGGCTCTCAAGAACATTCTTACCGTGTTCAAGAAAACAAAGAGGTAAAAGAAGTAGAGAAGTCAGAAGCAACAACTTCAGCAAGCAATGAGACTGCACAAGCAACTCAAGCTGCTTCATCAAGCCAAAATGGCTACTACTTAACAGTGGAAGCTACTGCTTATTCATATAATGAAGCTGGTTTATCAAGCTACACTGCTGATGGAACAAACCTTGTGAATGAACCAAATGTGATTGCGGTTGACCCAAGTGTCATTCCATTAGGATCATATGTTGAAATTCCAGGTTATGGTATTTTCCGTGCTGCAGATACAGGTGGCGCGATTTACGGAAACAGAATTGATGTTCACTTAGTGAATTTAAATGATGTGTATAACTTTGGACGTCGTACAATTACTATTCGAGTATTACAATAATCACTGAATAGAACTTAACTTTATGAGGAGTCGGGCATACAAAACCCGGCTCTTTTTTAGCCCAAGAGAAAGTTAAGAAAAGGTAAGACTGGACTAGAAAACTAGGAAAGAGTTTAGAACTATGGTATATTAATACCATCGATTAAAAAAGAAACCAATAGGAGAGGGAATTTTATGAAGAAAAAATTCACAGGAATGTTAGTGCTAGCTTCAACTTTAGCATTAGCGGCTTGCTCAAATAATACAAATTCAGAAACAATTGCTACTACAAAATATGGTAATGTGACAAGAGAAGAATTTGTCAATGCAATGAAAGAAACCGTTGGGGAACAAACTTTACAACGTTTAGTCTTAACAAAAGTGTTAGAAGGTTCAGTAGAAGATTCTAAAAAATTAAAAGAAGATGCTGAACAAGAAGTTGCTAAATTAGTGGCTCAATACGGTGGCGAAAACGGTATGTTAGCTGCTTTGAAACAAAGCGGAATTGCTTCCGTAGATGCGTACCGTCAAACCATTTACTTAAACAAATTAATGACGGCTGCTGTTAAAAAAGCTGCAGCATTTACAGATGAAGATATTAAAAAATACTACGATGAGTGGGAACCACAAATCAAAGTACAACATATCTTGATTGCTGCTAAAGCAACTGCTTCTGATGAAGAAAAAGCAGCCGCAAAAGCAAAAGCAGAAGAATTAATTCAAAAATTAAAAGATGGCGCTGATTTTTCTGAATTAGCGAAAGAAAACTCTGCTGATACAGGTACAGCTTCTAAAGGTGGAGAAATCGGACCATTCAAACGTTCAGATATGGTAAAAGAGTTCTCTGAAGCATCTTACAACTTGAAAAATGTAGGAGATATCACAGAAACTCCAGTTGAAACTCAATTTGGTTACCACATTATTAAAATGTTAGACAAAGGTGAGAAGAAACCATTTGATGAAGTGAAATCTCAAATGGAAGAAGAAATGCTACAAGCAAAATTAAAAGATTCTGCATACTTACATCAAACAATGGTGGATTTATTGAAAGGTGCTGACGTGAAGATTTCTGATGAAAGCTTACAAAATGCATTGAAGAACTTCTTAGATGCAGCTGATTCAACAACAACATCTTCTAAATAATTCTTATACAGCATTTGCTGATAACGAATACGAAATTTTCCTCGAGGGGCTATTGGAAATAGCTTCTCGAGGATTTTTTTAGGATCAAATTTGTGTTTTTAGTGTCTTTTCTGTTAAAAGTGTCTTTACCTCATAGATAATTGTTGACATATTATAGATTACCTGTATAATTCAATCTATAACGCGATGAGATGGAAAGTAATCTTTGAGGCATTGGTAGAGAGCTTGGGGTTGGTGAAACCAAGTAGTGATAAGAAGATGAAAATGGCCATTGAGTGGACTTTTTGAGCTTGTGAAGTAAGGAAAGTACGGGGCGCCCGTTATAGCGACACGATTTCAAAGAAGAATCAATGGAATCGATTGAGGTTTATTCAGTGATGAATGAACGAATAAAGGTGGTAACACGGTATTATTGAAATGATCGTCCTTTGTCCATTTTGGGCAGAGGATTTTTTATTGTGTTCGAAAAAATGAGGGGGAATGGGTAGACAATACAGGTTGATAAAAAATAATAAATACAATTATTGGAGGAAAAACAATGAAAATCAAACACTTATTTTTAACAGCAATTGCGGCGATTACATTAGCTGCATGTGGCAGTCAAACATCAAAAGAAGAAGTAAAGGGAGCTACTACTGAAGCAGCCCAAACAGTTAAAGTTGCAGTTGTCGGAAGTGCAGCTCATGAATTATGGGATTATGTTGCTGAAAAGGCGAAGAAAGAAAACATTAATATTGAAGTTGTAGAAATGAACGACTATGTTTTACCAAATACAGCCTTAGAAGAAGGTTCTGTTCAAATGAACGCCTTCCAACACCGTGCATACTTGGCGCAATGGAACAAAGATAAAGGGAGCGATTTAAAAGAAATTGGAACAACTTTCATCACACCTTTATACTATTTCTCAACAAAATATAAATCATTAAAAGATTTACCTGAAAAAGCAAAAGTTCTAGTTCCAAAAGAGGTAGCGATTCAAGGTCGTGCATTAGTGGCACTGCAAACTGAGGGATTAATTACGTTGAAAGAGGGCGTGGGGACAAAGGCTTCACTAGCAGATATTACAAGCAACCCTCGTAATTTAGAAATTATTGAAGCAGAATCTGCTCAAGCTCCGCAAATGTTACAAGACGTGGATGCAGCTTCTATCAATGGTTCAATGGCTCAAGATGCTGGATTGAAGATTGAAGATAATATCTTTACAGATGCAAACCACTTAGATACGATTCCAAAAGATCGTTACAATATCATCGTTGTAAATGGAAAAGATGCAGACAACCCAGTTTACAAAAAAATCGTTGAGCTATATCAAACAGACGATGTGGCTAAAAAAATGGACGAAATTGGTCCTGGACAATATTTCCCAGTTTGGAAATCTGAAAAATAATTCATTATAGAAAGAAGTAGCTTTTTGCTGCTTCTTTTTTGTTGTTCATATAGTATAAAAACTATAAAGAAAAGTGTGAGGTAGAGTCTATTGTTCGCGAAAAAATTATATCTATTAATTTATTTAGGTTATTTAATGCGGATGCTAAATGAAATAACGAACAATTAAATAAAAAAGAATTAAAATAGTTCGATGTTTATATTGTTTTTTGATTAAGTTTTCTGTATACTAAATTCATCACTCATTCTTTTATAAAGGGGTTCGAAATTTAATGGAAAAGTTTTTTAAACTGAAAGAGAACGGCACCACTGTAGCTACCGAATTCGTGGCAGGCTTAACGACATTTTTTGCGATGTCTTACATTATTTTTGTCAATCCGAACATTCTAAGTAAAACGGGGATGCCATTCCAAGCGGTCTTCTTATCAACGATTATCGCAACAGTTGTCAGCACATTAGTGATGGGTCTTTTCGCAAACGTTCCTTACGCATTAGCACCAGGGATGGGGTTGAATGCGTTCTTTACATTTACAGTTGTGTTCGGCCTTGGATTCACTTGGCAAGAAGCATTAGCAATGGTATTTATTTGTGGTTTATTCAACATTTTCATTACAGTCACTAAAGTTCGTAAGATGATTATTAAAGCCATTCCGGTCAGTATGCAACATGCTATCGGGGGCGGGATTGGGATTTTCATCGCTTATATCGGTTTAAAAAACGCCAATCTGTTAGAATTCCTTTCTGATTCAAAAACCATTACTCAAGTAAACGGTACTGCTTATAATGTCGCTACAGAAGCGTACAAAGGCGGCGTGTTCAGCGTGAACTCAAACGGCGGCATTGTTCCATCTCTTGTTAACTTCACCTCTCCAGGAGCACTCCTTGCAGTGATTGGTTTAATTATCACTGTATTCTTATTATTGAAAAAAGTTCGTGGGGCTATCTTGCTTGGGATTATATTAACGACACTTTTAGCGATTCCAATGGGAGTTGTCGATTTATCAAAAGTCAGCTTTGAAAGCAACTCTCTTGGAGCAGCGTTCAATGACTTAGGCACAACCTTTATGGCAGCCTTTGGTTCAGAAGGAATTGTAAAACTCTTCTCGGACCCTTCTCGCTTACCACTAGTCTTAATGACCATTTTCGCATTCAGCTTATCCGATACATTTGACACACTTGGAACCTTCATCGGTACAGGTCGTAAAACAGGAATCTTCTCTGAAGAAGATGAACGTCAACTTGAAAACGGATCTGGTTTCTCTTCTAAGATGGATAAGGCCTTATTTGCGGATGCGATTGGGACTTCTATCGGGGCTGTCTTTGGGACTTCAAACACTACAACCTATGTTGAAAGTGCAGCCGGAATCGGAGCTGGTGGACGTACTGGTTTAACAGCAGTCGTAACAGCAGGTCTATTCCTATTATCAACCTTATTAGCACCATTCGTGGGCATCGTTCCTGCAGAAGCGACAGCACCAGCGTTAATTATCGTTGGGGTGATGATGCTTTCTTCATTTGCAGATGTGAAATGGGACGAATTGGACGAAGCGATTCCAGCATTCTTTGCTGGTATTTTCATGGCCCTTTGCTACAGTATCTCTTACGGTATCGCAGCAGGATTCATCTTCTACTGCTTAGTGAAAGTTATTACTGGTAAATCAAAAGACATTCACCCAATTTTATGGGTCGCTACAGGATTATTCATCCTTAACTTCATTATCTTAGCTCTTCTATAAGAGTAAACATCAGCTGATAGTGAACAAATTTATTTAACTTTAGCCGTAATAGGGCACCTAAGTATTTTTGCTTAGGTGCTTTTCCTTTTATTTCATGATAGGATAGAGGAGACAGAAAGGGAGTTGACTATGACAGAACAAACAACTGAAATCACTGCATACGAGCGTTCCGTAGCGCTTGTGAAGGCAGAACTCACTCAATATAAACCAAAACAAATCGATACGGTATTAGGCCTCTTACAAGATGGGAATACGGTACCGTTTATTGCGCGTTATCGTAAAGACCAAACCGGTTCTTTAGATGAAGTGCAAATCCGTGAAATCGAAGAGCGCCAACGTTATTTGGAAAACTTCGAAAAAAGGAAAGAAGAAATTAGCCGTCTCATTGACGAACAAGGGAAACTTACGCCAGAGATTACGGCTGCTTTAAGCAAGGCGACCACCTTAACGGCATTGGAAGATATTTATCGTCCGTATAAACAAAAGCGTCGCACAAAGGCAACGATTGCTAAAGAAGCAGGACTAGAGCCGTTCGCATTATGGTTACTCATGACGACGAAGGATTCTGTAGAAGAAAAAGCGACAACGTTTATCAATGAAGAAAAAGCGATTCTAACGGTCGAAGATGCGATTAACGGTGCTGTAGAAATTATCGCTGAATGGATTTCCGATGAAGCTAAATACCGTAAACAATTGCGTCAATTTACGCAAAAGAACGGTATCGTGAAGTCTGTCGTGAAAAAAGAAGAGCTCGACGAGAAGAAAGTCTACGAAATGTACTATGGCTACGAAGAGCCTGTGAAATCGATTGTTCCTCACCGCGTGCTTGCCTTAAACCGTGCAGAAAAAGAAGACGTAGTCCGTGTGACGATTGAAGTCGACGTGACAAATCCTATAACAAAGATTAAAGAAGAGAAAATCAAAAATCCTTCTTCGCCGTCAGCTGCGATTGTTGAAGGCGCAATTGAAGAAAGCTACAAACGATTCATCGGACCAGCGATTGAACGCGAAATCCGAAATGAATTAAGTGAAAAGGCGCAAACACAAGCCATCGCTATTTTTGGGGAGAACTTGAAGAATCTATTACTACAAGCTCCAATGAAGGGCCAAGTAATCTTAGGCCTTGACCCAGCGTACCGTACAGGATGTAAATTAGCGGTCATCGATGAAACAGGGAAAGTACTTGGCAAGTCTGTGATTTACCCTCACGTAGGAGCTTCAGAAGCCAAACGTGCTCAAGCAGGCGGACAATTCCGTCACATCGTGGAACAATACGGAGTGACACTTGTGGCGATTGGAAATGGAACGGCTAGCCGTGAGTCTGAACAATTCGTGGCGGAACAATTACAACAAATCCCTCGTAAGGTTGTGTACACCATCGTCAGCGAAGCAGGGGCCTCTGTTTATTCTGCCAGCGATATCGCGCGTCTTGAATTCCCAGATTACCAAGTTGAAGAGCGTTCGGCAGTCAGCATCGCTCGTCGCTTGCAAGACCCATTAGCAGAACTAGTAAAAATCGATCCAAAAGCTGTTGGGGTTGGACAATATCAACACGACGTTCCAGAAAAACAATTAGATGAGCAGTTAGATTTTGTCGTTGAAACAGCCGTGAACAAGGTTGGGGTAAATGTGAATACGGCTAGTGCCGCTCTCTTAGAGCACATTGCAGGATTAACGAAAACAACCGCAGCAAACGTGGTCACTTTCCGTGACGAAAACGGCAAGTTCACAAACCGTACGCAATTGAAGAAAGTACCTCGCTTAGGGCCAAAAGCTTACGAGCAAGCCGTTGGGTTCTTACGAATCATTGATGGAACGAACCCATTTGACGGTACCGACATTCACCCAGAGTCTTATGATGTCGCTAAAGCCATTTTGAAAAAAGCCAATGCCGAAAAATTAGCGTTGGGTTCACCAGAGTTAGAAGAAGCTCTTAAAGGCCTTAATACTAAAGAATTAAAAGAAGAATTTGGCATCGGACAAGAAACACTGGAATTAGTGCTGGATGGATTATTGAAACCAGGACGTGACCCACGTGAAGAAGTCGCAGGACCAATCTTACGAAGCGATGTCTTAAAGATGGAAGACTTACAAGTAGGAATGGAACTCGAAGGAACCGTTCGTAACGTAGTAGACTTTGGCGCGTTCGTGGATATCGGTGTGAAACAAGACGGCCTTGTGCATATTTCGAAATTGAAAAAAGGTTTCGTGAAACATCCTAGTGATGTCGTTGCGGTAGGGGATATCGTAACGGTATGGGTGACGGAGCTAGACCTTAAGAAAGGTCGTGTCGGCCTCTCTATGATTGGACCGGAAAATAAAAAATAGAAACGCTATTACTCTGTTCTGACGGAACTCTTATAGTAGCGACAATAGCTATGCCGGGATGAGCCTTTGAGTCTCACTCCCTACTGAGCCTCAAGTTTGTCTTTATCAATTAATACACTTTATTGATTTTGACGCAGTAGACAAATGGATTGACCGTTACTGGCAAGCAGTTTGGTCAATCCTATTTGTCCTTGCGGGGGTAAGACGACGAAGAAACAGAAGTGCATTGTTTCTTCTGTCTTACTCCCGTTTCGCATCGATTACACTCGCTATTGTTGCTACTATAGATTCCGTGCAGAACTTTGTAATAGCATTTTTTGTGCAATCATAGAGCGGGTTAGTGCATGCATAACTTTAGCTAGATGGAAGGGAGCATGCACTTTTAGTTGCATGCACACAAAAAACTACTAACAGAGTTGAATGCAAAAATAAGTGCATGCATAAAGATGATTCCGCAAAGACTAACGGATTCTATAATCACAGTAACGTGATACGCATTAAAACGAATTAGGAGGTGTAGGAATTCATTCCGTACACCTCCTTTGAGGCTTTAAAGGTGAGAGACGGTACGGCTCGAACTGGTGCAACGTTACAGTGATTATGAAGACATCCGTTAGGAAAGGCGGAATCATTTCTTTTATAAAGAACACGCACCAAAGCGAACTCTAAATTTTCAGTAAATTCCACTTGCATTAGTGGTATTTTTTTATGGATGCAAGTATACTAGAATAGTATATGCATAACGGAAAGGGGAATGTGAGATGACTCAAAATCCTGCTTTAGTTCAGTTGACAGAAAATGCAAAACAAATCTATCAACTGATTTCAAAACAAAAAACACATCTTTGCTTGGCGAAATGCCCTGCTTTCGAAGAGATTATCGACACACAATTATTCGGTTTATCAAAACAAGTAGAATTTGCTGTAGCGATGGATTTAATCCATGCAAATGAAGGACATAAAATTATGGCGGATTTGGAGTATGCTTTAAATGATATGTATACCCAAATCTATGAAGAAACGTACCAAAAGTAGAGGAGGACTCTCGTGTTAAATTTTCATGAAAAAATGAAACGCCTCCTAAAAGTAGATCCGCTAATTATGGGGTTATATGTATTACTTTCTGTATTTGGACTAGTAATGGTCTATAGCGCAAGTAGTTATTATGCCTTAGTCAATCAAGGAAACTCCGAAGCTTTTATGGTAAAACAGCTCTTATATATCGTCCTTGGGGTGCTATTGGCGCTAGGGATTTCCATTCTCCCAGAGAAATGGATGAAGAGTGAAAAAGTGATGGGCGCTACTTTTGGGGTCATTTTTGTACTACTGGTTGTCGTATTGTTCACGAAAGGAATAAATGGGGCCAAGAGTTGGATTAATTTAAAAGTGTTTAACTTACAGCCTTCGGAATTAGTCAAACTTTTTGTAATATGGATTTCTGCCTATTTATATAGTAAGAATGAAAGAAGTAAGCGAGACTGGAGATTCTATTTAGCCCCAGGGGGAGTCACTATCTTCCTCTTTGGAATGATCATGCTTCAACCCGATTTAGGGACGGGGATGATTGTAGTTGCAGTGGCGCTTTTACTAGGGTTAATGACAGGCGTTTCCAATCGTGCATTAGCTTCCTGGGGGGCAGTTTTTGCATTTCTGTATGGAATTACGTATTTAGATCCTTCCATCTTTGAAAAAATTGGACTAAAAGCTTATCAAGTTAGTCGTTTTACATCATTTCATAATCCTTGGTCGGATGCAACAGGTTCTGGATATCAATCTATCCAAGGGTTTCTAGGATTGTCTAGAGGGGATTGGTTTGGAACAGGACTATCGAATTCTGTTCAAAAAACGGGATTCCTTCCAGAAGCCCATACGGACTTTATCTTAGCCATTGTTGGAGAAGAACTCGGATTTGTCGTTATTTTGGTCTTGATGCTGACAATTGTAGGATTTATTATTGCGATGATCTATAAAGGAAACAAGTGTCGAAGCCTGTTTGCAAAATACTTATGTTATGGAGTAGCCATTTTATTTTTAATCCAATCTGGAATTAATATCGGGGCGCTAGTCGGATTTGCACCGTTAACAGGGGTTCCACTGCCGCTTATCAGTTATGGAGGGTCTAGTTTCCTAGCCTCTAGTGTAGGGGTAGGCTTTGTGCTTTGGGCGATTCGAAATGATTAAAAACAAAAAGAACCGACTCCTCCAAAAGAAGAAGCGACTCCAGAAGAAGAACATAAAAGAGTAGAATTAAAAGCGATGTAGAAGGGAGAAAGAATGGAACAACAAGAAAGACAAGCACTCGTTGTTTGGTTGTATACATTGAAACCAATTAAACAATTGAAGCGATTTGGAAATATTCATTATATTTCAAAGCGTTTGAAATATATCTACTTATATGTGAACAAAGATGAAGTAGAAAGTGTGATGGAACGTTTATCTAATTTCCATTTTGTTCGTAAAGTTGAGCCTTCTCTTCGAAAAGAAATTCGAATGGATTTCACTCAGATTCTTCCAGAATTAAGAGAAGAAATTGAAAAAGAGAAAGCTGAACAAAAAGCTTCAGAGAGACTATAGAAAAATCCGTGTACTGAGTACACGGATTTTTGTCATTTATAAAAAGAGACCGATGAAAATCGATAGTGTCCCAAGAATAGTAGCCACTACTAGAAAAAGAATGACAGAAGAATAGGAAAACACAATCCATTTTTTTTCTTCTGTTTCTGAAGAGAGTCGACGAGAGAATGATTTCAAAAAATCTGTACGACTTAAGTAGGCAAAGAGTCCTAGTATTAAGAAAACTAAAGCGCACATAAATAAAGCGTTGCTGAAGTGTAGAAAGGAGAAGCCACTGGTGACGCTCACGAATAGTGCACAAAGAAGAACGATGCTACAGGAAAAGATTCCGATTTGTTTAAAATCAAATTTCATAAAGTTGCTCCTTTTCATTTATTCCCTACAATGTATCAGAAGTTTTGCAAAATCGCAATTCCTTTTGTGAAACTAATTAGTTGAAACTTTAATTCTTTAGATAGTATGATGAAACAGAATTAGAAGATAAATAATGGAGGTGTAAGGTTGAAAAACTATCTTAAATATATCGCAAAACGTGTTTTTTACATGTTTTTAACACTATTTTTAATTGCGACAATTACGTTCTTTTTAATGAAACTATTGCCGGGGTCTCCATACGCCAATGAGGAGCAACTAACGCAGGCTCAACTCGAAATTATGAATGCGAAGTATGGTTTAGATAAACCCGTATTCGTTCAATACTGGATTTATATTACGGGTTTATTCCGTTTAGATTTTGGACAATCTTTTCAATATAATTCGACGGTAGCGAATTTGATTTTCTCTAGGGTAGGACCTTCTTTCCAACTTGGATTCCAAGCACTGATCTTTGGAACAATTGTGGGTTCTCTTCTGGGAATGATAGCAGCCATGAGACAAAATACTTGGGTGGATACACTAGCAACGTTCTTTGCGATTATTGGTCGTTCTGTTCCAAGTTTCGTGTTCGCTGTCGTTTTACAATTGTTGTTTGGGGTGATTTTCCCTATTTTCCCAATTGCTTTATGGAATCAAGGTTTTGTTTCTTCTATTTTACCAACACTAGCACTATCGATTTCTCCAATTGCTGACTCGGCTCGTTTCGTGAGAACGGAAATGGTAGAAGTATTGCATTCGGATTATATTGAACTTGCTAGAGCAAAAGGGTTAAGTCGTTTTGAAGTGGCATTTCGACATGGTTTTAGAAATGCGATTATTCCACTCGTGACGATTCTTGGGCCGATGCTCGTAGGATTGATGACAGGGTCGATGGTTATTGAAAATATTTTTTCTATCCCTGGTATCGGGGAGCAATTCGTGAAGTCTATTTTAACGAATGATTATCCAACGATTATGGGTGTAACGATGTTGTATTCAACATTATTAGTTTTTGTGATTTTAATGGTCGATTTACTATACGCTTGGATTGATCCTCGTATTCGTATTACAGATGAAGGAGGGGAAGTATAATGGCAGAAGTATCTGAAAAAGACTTATTCCAAAGAGTAGATTTGAGTCGAACGGCTGACCGAGAAAAAATCGCTTCTCCGTCTTTAAATTTTTTACAAGACTCTTGGAGACGATTAACGAAAAATAAAGGGGCTGTATTTTCTCTGGTCATTGTCCTAGCGATTATTTTGCTAGCTATTTTGGCTCCAGTGATTGCTCCGTTCGATCCTCTTGAACAAAATGCGCAATTTGCGAATTTACCTGCTCGTATTCCTGGACTCTTTAGTGGTCTGCGAAATGGTGTAGATGTGTATGCGCAACAAGGAGTCCCTGAAGGTGTCAACTTCTATTTTGGTACAGATAATTTAGGAAGAGATTTATTTTCACGTGTTTTATATGGAACACAAACTTCCTTGATTATTGCCTTTGCTGCTGCTTTGTTTGATATCACTATTGGAGTGACTTATGGAATTATTTCTGGGTGGTTTGGAGGACGGATAGATACCGTTATGCAACGATTCTTAGAAATTATTTCAGCAATTCCAAACTTAATTATTCTTGTTTTAATGTTATTAGTGATGAAACCGGGTCTCGTCTCAATTATCGTTGCGATTGGGTTTACAAGTTGGGTAACAATGGCTCGAGTTGTTCGTGCGCAAACATTAAAACTAAAAAATCTTGAATATATTTTAGCTTCTCGTTCTTTAGGACAAAGCTTTTGGAAAATTGCTTTCAAGCATTTATTGCCCAATATGGCAGGCTTGATTATTATTCAAACTATGTTTTCCATTCCTTCAGCAATTTTCTTTGAAGCCTTCTTAAGCTTCTTAGGAATTGGGATTCCAGTTCCGGATGCGTCACTTGGTTCGCTGATTAATGGAGGATATAAAACATTCCGTATTTATCCAAACTTAATGTGGTTCCCATCAGGAGTCCTCTGTGTTTTAATGATTAGCTTTAACTTGTTAGCGGATGGACTTCGAGATGCGTTTGACCCGAAAATGAAAGATTAGGAGGATTCGAATGAGCGAAACAATTTTATCTATTGAAAACTTACGAATCCACTTCAAAACTTTCGCAGGAGAAGTACAAGCGATTCGTGGAGTTAATCTTACCTTGCAAAAAGGGGAAACTCTTGCTTTAGTCGGAGAATCAGGATCTGGAAAAAGTGTGACTGCTAAAAGCGTGATGCAATTGTTGTCGAACAACGCGATGGTTAAAGAAGGATCTATTCTATTTAAAGGGGAGAATCTCTTAGAAAGAAGCGAACGTGAAATGCAATCCATTCGCGGAAAAGAGATTGCGATGATTTTCCAAGATCCAATGACCTCTTTGAATCCAACCATGAAAATTGGACGCCAAATTGCGGAGGTAGTTATTAAACACGAAAAAGCTTCAAAAGAAGAGGCGTATCAACGTGCAGAAGAATTACTAGAGCTTGTAGGAATTCCAAATCCGAAAGAACGGATGAAGCAATATCCTCACCAATTCTCTGGAGGTCAGCGTCAACGGATTGTGATTGCTATTGCACTAGCGTGTAATCCTGATATTTTAATTGCTGATGAACCAACTACAGCTTTAGATGTGACGATTCAAGCACAAATTCTAGAGTTATTAAAAGAACTTCAATGTAAATTCCAAATGGCCATCATCTTTATTACGCATGATCTTGGGGTTGTGGCTAATGTCGCAGACCGTGTTGCTGTAATGTATGCAGGTAAGGTTGTTGAAGTAGGAACTTCCGATGAAGTTTTCTATAATCCTCAACATCCATACACATGGGGTCTCCTTCGTTCCATGCCGACTTTACATACAGGAGATACTCTTTACGCCATTCCAGGTTCACCACCGGATTTATTAGATCCACCTAAGGGAGATGCCTTTGCACTTCGTAGCGATGTAGCGCTTGAAATTGACCGCGTAAAAGAACCACCGATGTTCCAAGTGTCTAAGACGCATTTTGCGGCTACTTGGCTTTTGGATCCTCGTGCGCCAAAAGTAGAAGTACCTGAGGAGATTTTAAGAAGAAGTAAAATCTTTTTTAGAGAAGGAGGTACGTCTAATGACTAGTACAACTGAAAAGAAGAAACTGGTTGAAGTAAAACACTTAAAACAGTATTTTGGAACAAAGAAAAATGTCGTAAAAGCCATTGATGATATTTCCTTTGACATATACGAAGGAGAAACATTCGGGTTAGTAGGAGAATCGGGTTCTGGAAAATCAACCACAGGAAGAGCACTATTACGTCTATACCAACCTACAGATGGAGAAATCCTTTTTGAAGGGAAAGAGATTGCGACACTAAAAAAGGGGAAAGATCTTCTGGAGTTTCGAAAAGAAGCGCAGATGATTTTCCAAGATCCGTATGCTTCACTAGATAGCCGGATGAAGGTGCGTGATATTATTGCAGAGGGTATTGATATTCATCAATTGGCTGCAACAAAAGAAGAACGGAACCAAATGGTTGATGACCTACTAGAAACGGTGGGGCTTAACCGAGAACATGCCAACCGTTATCCGCATGAATTTTCAGGGGGTCAGCGTCAACGAATTGGGATTGCTAGGGCGCTTGCCTTAAATCCAAAATTCATCGTTTGTGATGAGGCGATTTCTGCACTAGACGTTTCCATTCAAGCACAAATTGTGAATTTACTAAAGAGACTCCAAAAAGAAAAAGGACTTACTTATCTCTTTATTGCCCATGATTTATCCATGGTGAAATATATTAGTGACCGGATTGCTGTCATGTATCGTGGCCGTATTGTGGAAATGGGCTCTGCTGAATGTGTCTACACGAATCCACAACATGCGTATACGAAGAGTTTGCTATCCGCTATTCCTCTTCCAGATCCTCGTGAAGAGAAAAATCGAAAACGGATTGTTTATACAGGTGAAGATTTCAATGAAAATGCAACTCTGCAAGAAGTAGAGCCTGGTCATTTCGTTTTAAGATAATGAAAAAATAGAGGAAAATCGTACTTTTTATGGAAGCTATAGACTTTTTTGGTAGAATTCTGTAAAATAACAGTACTATCTGAATTAATAGATAGTCCGCTTTCGTACGCGGATGAATAAGGGTGGAGGATTTGGTGGCATTTCCTCGTAGGAAACCTTAATGAGAAGGGAGAGAAAGTTATGTCAAATCAAGTAGTTTTTGATAAAGTAGCTCAATTGATTGCAAACCGTTTTAGCGTTGACGCTTCAACAGTAACGGAAGGCATGACATTCCAACAAGACTTAGGCGCAGATTCACTAGATGTCGTGGAATTAGTTATGGAATTAGAAGATGAATTTGGAATTCAAATTTCTGATGAAGATGCAGAAAACATCACAACAATTGGAGACGCAGTGAATTATATCACTGAACATCAAGCTTAATATTCAAAAGGAATGGTAGAAAAAAATCTGCCATTCCTTTTTTATTACCAAAGAAATAAAATATTCACGATGTTCATAAATTAAAGACATTTTCGACATAATGTGTACAAAATATTGAAATGGCGCGGTTTTTAATATTAAAAAAAGATGAAAAAATATTAAAAATATAATGAGAAAGAATATTTTAGGTTGCAGTGAGTTGGGAATAAGAGTAAAATCTAAGATATTCTAAAAACAAATCCAAACTTGGAGGGAAACACATGAACAAAAAAGCAATTGCTGGTTTATTAGGTGCTGCTTCATTAGTGACTTTAGCTGCATGTAATAATAACAACAAAACAAGTGGTGATTCTTCATCGAATGCTAAAACTGAAGAACGCAAATTCGCTTCTGATGTAACAAACGAAGGGACTGTTATCAAAGGCGGAACTATTAACTACGCAGTGGTATCTGCTTCACCATTCAAAGGGTTAATTAACCCATTATTATACGTGGACTCAGGTGACGGTAGTTTAGTAGACTTCGCATTCGCGTCATTATTTGAATTCGATGCAAACCAACGCATTAAAAAAGATGGCGGTATGATGGAGTTCACTCTAGATAAAGAAAATAAAATTGTAACATTAAAATTACGTTCTAAAGACTATAAATGGTCTGACGGACAACCTTTAACAATCGACGACTACATTTTCACTTATGAATTCGTAGGACGTAAAGATTACGACGGAGTTCGTTACGATGAAAATGCTGAAAACATCGTTGGTATGAAAGATTTCCACGAAGGTAAAGCAGATAAAATCTCAGGACTTGAAAAAGTGGATGACCAAACTGTTAAAATTCACTTAGAAGAAGTTTACCCAGCTTTAGAAATGGGTGGTAACGCAATCTTAGGACAAATGTTACCAAAACATGTCTTCAAAGATATGTCTTATGAAGATGCAGTTAAATCAGAAAAAAGCCGTACAAATGTTGTAGGTAACGGACCATTTGTCGTTGATAAAGTAGTTCCTGGTGAATCTGTAACATATAAGAAAAACCCTTACTACTACAAAGGCGAACCTAAAGTGGATGGCTTAAAAGCTGACGTTGTATCTCCAGACTCAGTTGTTCAAGAAATGAAAGCTGGTAAATATGATATTGCTTCAATGCCTGCAGATCAATACGATACTTATAAAAATCTATCAAACATTAATTTATTAGGTACGATTACAAACTACATTGCTTATGTTGGTTTCAACATGGGTCACTTTGACAAAGATAAAGGGGAACACGTATTTGAACCAGGTAAGAAGATGAGTGATCCAGCTTTACGTAAAGCAATTGCTTATGCATTAGATAACGATCAAGTAGCAAAAGAAACTTACCAAGGATTACGTATCTCTGCTAACACATTATTATCTCCATTCTTTGGTGAAATCTATGCGGATAAATCAGAAGTCCCAGGATTCACATACAACCCAGAAGAATCTAAGAAAATCTTAGCAGACGCTGGTTATAAAGATACGGATAATGATGGTTATGTAGAAGACAAAGAAGGGAAACCATTAACCATCACATTATTAGTTCCAGCTGGTAGCCAAACAGATGATGCGGTTATTCAACAATACATCGAATGGTGGAAGAATGTTGGTCTACGCGTTGAATTATTAAACGGCCGTGCGTTAGAATTTAACGCATATGCTGAAAAATTAACAAAATACGCGGATGACTTTGATATGTGGTTAGGTGCATTCACAATTGGTTACAACCCTGACCCAGATGGATTATACGGACCAAAAGCTCGTTTCAACTTTGGTCACTATGTAAACGATGAACACACTAAATTAATTAGTCAAATTGCTTCATCAGAATCATTTGATGCAGCTAAACGTGTTGAATTGTTCAAACAATGGCAAAAATTCGTGTTTGAAAATCCATTCCAACTTCCACGTTTCAATAGTTACTCATTACAAGCAGTAAACAAACGTGTGAAACATGTAGATATCGCTCAAGGTAAAGAAACTGGATGGGAACAAGTAGAATTACTTTCTGATACTGGTGTTGCTGAAAAATAATTGAATTAAATTTTATTTTAAGACCTTGCTTTTGCAAGGTCTTTTTTTTGTATAAAAAGAGGTTTAAATTGAAAAGAATTCTTATTAAAAGCAGTCTAAATCCTGTACTTAAAATAAAGTTAAAAAAGAATAGAGATTTTTCTTGCAAATAATTAAAATTCTGTTAGAATTAACATCAAGAATTAATTTGTCAGACAATTCATCTGAAGTTAGGATGGACTCGAAGTCTGAGAGTGGAGGAAAAATGAAAAAGAAGAGCTTATTATTCTTATCAGCTGCAGCGGCAGCAGTAACATTAGCAGCATGTGGGAATGCTAATAATGGAAATAGTGGAAACACTTCATCTGAACCAGCAAAAGCAAGTTCAAAATCAAAATTCAATTCAGAAGTTACTCATGAAGGAACTGCAATTAAAGGCGGAACATTAAAATACGCTTTAGTAGCAGCTTCACCATTCAGTGGTATTTTCATTGATGAATTATCAACAAACACGACTGACTCATCAATTGCAAGTCAAGTAGACCAATCAATGTTTGAATATGATGAAAACCGTAAGTTAACAAATACAGGTTTAGCTTCATTAGAATTAGACGTTGAAGGGAAAACAGCAACTGTAAAATTAAATGCAAAAGACTATAAATGGTCAGATGGACAACCGTTCACTATCGACGATTATATCTTTGCAATCGAAGCAATCGGTCATAAAGACTATACAGGTTCTCGTTATAACGACCGTTACCAAAACATTGTTGGAATGAAAGACTTCCACGAAGGAAAATCAGATAAAATCTCTGGTGTCGAAAAAGTGGATGACTACACTGTTAAACTTCACTTTGAAAAAATGTTACCATCAATGCAATTAGCAGGTGGAGCTATTCCAGCATACACAATGCCAAAACATATCTTCAAAGATATTCCAGTTAAAGATTGGGAACAAAGTGACTATGTTCGTGGTACAAAAGTAGTTGGCTTAGGACCGTTCACGATTGAATCAATCGTTCCAGGGGAATCTGTAACCTTAAAAGCAAACGAAAACTTCTATAAAGGTCGTCCTAAAGTAGATAAAATGGTGATGCAAGTAGTTTCTCCAGACTCAATCGTTTCAGAAATGAAAGCTGGAAACTACGATATCGCAAGCATGCCAAGTGCTCAATATGAAGCATTCAAAGATTTAACAAACGTAACATTCTTAAGTTCATTTGCACCTTCTTATGAATACATTTCATTCAAATTAGGAACATTTGATAAATCACAAGGTAAAAACGTGACGAATCCAAAAGCGAAAATGAGCGATCCAGCTCTTCGTCAGGCAATCGGTTATGCATTAGATATCGATTCAGCTGGTGAAAACTTATATCACGGATTGAACTATGGTACAAACTCTATCATCTTACCATTCTTCAAAGACGTATATAACAAAGAGCAAGAAGGATTTACTTATAACCCAGAGAAAGCAAAACAATTATTAGATGAAGCGGGTTATAAAGATGTCGATGGTGACGGAATCCGTGAAAATAAAGACGGTTCTAAGTTAACGATTAACTTTGCTGCTCGTACTCGTGACGCAGCGAATGAATCATTAATCCAACAATACTTAATTTGGTGGAAAGAAATTGGTTTAGATGTACAACTTTATACAGGTCGTACAATTGAATCAAATAACTTCTACGTTAAAATTCAAGCAGATGATCCAGAAATCGATATGTTCGCTGGTGGTTGGGGAACAGGTTATGATCCAAACCCATCTAACTTATTTGGTGAAACGGCTAAATTCAACTTTGCTCGTTATGTAAATGAAAAAGGTACTGAAATTATGAAGAAAATTTCTTCAACAGACGCTTTTGACGATGCGAAAAATAAAGAGTTCTACAAAGAATGGCAAGCATATGCTAAAGATGAAGCTTTTATGATTCCAACTTTAGTAGGGGATAGTGTAACTGCTGTTAATAAACGTGTGAAATATTATGACACTTCAATTGCAACAAGTGGTTCTAAATCTCAAGTTTATCAAATTGAATTGACTTCTGAAGATGGAGCAAAATAATAAACTGAAGACAAGTCTAGGAAATTTCCTAGGCTTGTTTTGTTTTTGAAATTTTCTTCCAAAATGAGTAAAAAATGATAAAAATTAAAATAAGATTAAAAAACACTTGCAATTTGATAAAAAATCGAGTATTATAATCCCAACATAAATTTATGGATTCGAAATAAGAGCAAAACAAAAGAACGGAGAATGAATATGAACAAGAAAAAAATGATGATTTTGTTTTCTGCAACGACAGCTTTAACATTAGCTGCTTGTGGCGGAAATAATAGTAGTTCGTCGACAACAAGTACTGAAGCCGGTACAGCCAAAACGAAGTATGCATCAGAAGTCACTCATGAAGGCACACCGATTAAAGGTGGCACATTAAAATATGCTATCGTATCTTCATCACCGTTTTCTGGGATTTTTGCTGATGAGCTATCTCAAGACGCTACCGATTCAAGTATCGGAGGGCTTGTGGATGAAAGCATGTTTGAATATGATGAGAACCGTAAATTAACCAATACGGGTCTAGCCAGTATCGAATTCGATGTTGAGAATAAAACAGCAACGGTTACTTTAAATTCAAAAGAGTATAAATGGTCTGATGGGCAACCAGTCACAATCGATGACTATATCTTCGCTTATCAAGCTATCGGAAATAAAGACTATACAGGTGTTCGTTACGATGGTGATTTTAAAAATGTCGTCGGAATGGAAGAATATCACAGTGGGAAAGCAGACAGCGTCTCTGGTCTTGAAAAAGTGGATGATTACACTGTAAAAATTCACTTCAAAGAAATGAGCCCTTCAATGCAATTAGCAGGTGGTTCTGTTTCTGCTTATATTATGCCAAAACATATTTTCAAGGATATTCCTGAAGCGGAGTGGGAACAAAGTGATTACGTTCGTGGTAAAAAATTCGTTGGTCTTGGACAATTCAAAATTGATTCTATTGTAGCCGGTGAATCTGTGACACTCGTTCCAAATGAACACTATTATAAAGGTGTAGCAAAAGTTGATAAAGTCGTAATGGAAGTCGTTTCACCAGATAATATTGTGTCAGAAATGAAAGCTGGGAACTACGATATCGCGACAATGCCAAACGCGCAATATGAAGCTTATAAAGATTTAACAAATGTGACTTTCTTAAGTTCACAAGCTTCAGCCTATGAGTATATCGGTTTCCACTTAGGGAAATATGATACTGCTACAGGTAAAAACGTAACAAATCCAAATGCAAAAATGAGTGATGTAAACCTACGTCAAGCGATGGCGTATGCACTAGATATTGAAGCAGCGGGTCAAAACTTGTATAACGGATTACAACATGCCACAAACTCTATTATCATTCCGTTCTTTAAAGATGTTTATAATAAAGACCAAGAAGGATTTACTTACAATCCTGAAAAAGCGAAACAATTATTGGATGAAGCAGGTTATAAAGATGTGGATGGAGATGGACTTCGTGAAAATAAAGACGGCTCTAAGTTGAAAATTACTTTTGCCGCTCGTACACGTGACGAAGCCAACGAATCATTAGTACAACAATACTTAAACTGGTGGAAGGAAATCGGGTTAGACGTTCAGCTGTACACAGGACGTACGATTGAATTGAACTCATTCTATGATAAAGTTCAAGGAGACGATCCAGAAATCGATGTGTTTGCAGCAGGATGGTCAACAGGTTACGATCCAAACCCAGAAGGATTGTTCGGGGAAACAGCGAAATTTAACTTTGAACGTTATGTAGATCCGGAAGGAACTGCAATTATGAAGAAAATCAGTTCAACAGAAGCCTTTGACTCAGCGAAAAACATTGAGTTCTACAAAGAATGGCAAAAATACGTTCATGATAAAGCGTTTATCTTCCCAACGTTAGTCGGAGAATCGATTACTGCTGTTAACAAACGTGTGAAATACTACGATGTTAACTTAGGTAGTCAAAAATCAGCTCTATATCAAATCGAATTAACGAGTGATACAGCAGCGAAATAAGGTTTTAAAAAGACTGGCACTGCCAGTCTTTTTTGTTCCTATAGAAAAAAGCTTTAAAAGAAAGATCAATTGGAAGATTATTGTTTCATTTTTTAGAATCAATCAAAATTAAAATAACATGAGAAAAGTTAATTTTTTGCTCATAAATAATAGCATTCAAGTCTAATTCATGGTAAACTAAAAATACGTTGTATTTGCGCTGGAATTGTCTTACAATTTGCATTCAAGCTGGAAGCAACGTATAATAGAAACAATGTTTATTATTTTAAAATACAAATAGTTACACTACAAAAAATAAGGAGGAATCGGATTTGACAATTGATAAGCCACTATTAGAAATCAATAACTTGCACGTTGGTTTCCGTATCAAAGATGATTTTTATGATGCAGTAGATAATGTATCACTTACATTAGAAAAAAATGAAATTTTGGCCATTGTTGGGGAGTCAGGATGTGGGAAATCTACACTAGCGACAACTATCATGGGATTACACAATAAAAACAACACAAAGATTACTGGAGACATTATTTATAATGATGTGAATTTAGTAAACTTAAATGAAGCGTTATATAACAAAATTCGCGGAAATGATATCGGAATGATTTTCCAAGATCCATTGGCTTCATTAAATCCTTTGATGACAATTGGTGCTCAAATCGACGAAGCTCTTTATTATCATACAGATTTAAATGAAAAAGAACGTACTGAACGCGTGTTAGAATTGTTAGGACAAGTAGGGATTCCAAACCCACAACGTACTTTCAAACAATACCCACATGAATTATCAGGTGGGATGCGTCAACGTGTGGTTATCGCGATTGCATTATCATGTAAACCACCAATCATCATTGCCGATGAGCCAACAACTGCCTTAGACGTAACCATCCAAGCGCAAATCTTAGACTTATTAAATGATATCCAAAAAGAAACAGAGTCTGGAATTATCTTAATCACTCACGACCTTGGGGTAGTAGCAGAAACTGCTGACCGTGTAGCCGTGATGTATGCTGGACAATTTGTAGAAGTAGCACCAGTTGCTGAATTATTTACAAACCCACAACATCCTTATACGCGTTCATTACTACAATCAATCCCGCAAGCGGGTTCTGAAGGTCAAGAATTACACGTTATTAAAGGAACAGTGCCACCATTACCAAAATTACCACGTAAAGGTTGCCGTTTTGCTCCACGTATTCCGTGGATTTCAGCGGACGCTCACGAAGAAGATCCAACTCTTCATGAAGTTGGACCAAATCACTTCGTTCGTTGTACATGTTATAAACATTTCCATTTTGAAGGGGAGGAAGCATAATGAGCGGTTTTGTAACCATTGAAGATTTAAAAGTTCACTATCCGATTCGTAGTGGCTTCTTTAACCGAGTAACGGATCATGTTTATGCGGTTGACGGAGTGTCACTTGAAATTGAAGAAGGGAAAACTTACGGTCTTGTTGGAGAATCAGGTTCTGGTAAATCAACTATCGGTAAATCGATTATTGGTCTAGAACATGTAACAAGCGGTAAAGTCATTTACGAAGGGCAAGATGTAACAAACAAAGCACGTCGTCGTACTTCAGACTATAACCGTAACGTACAAATGATCTTCCAAGATTCACTATCAAGTTTTAACCCTAAAAAACGTATCTTAGATATCGTGGCTGAGCCATTAAGAAACTTCGAACGTTTATCTCCAGAAGAAGAGAAAAAACGCGTGATCGAATTAATGGAAATCATCGGGTTATCTGAAGAAGCATTATTAAAATATCCACACCAGTTCTCAGGTGGTCAAAGACAACGTATCGGTGTTGCTCGTGCTTTAGCAAGTAACCCTCGTTTAATTATTGCCGATGAACCTGTATCAGCGTTAGACTTATCTGTACAAGCGCAAGTGTTAAACTACATGAAACGTATCCAAGATGAATTTAACTTAAGTTATCTATTCATCTCACATGACCTTGGGGTTGTGAAACATATGTGTGATGAGTTATTTATTATGTACCGTGGACGTTTCGTTGAAACTGGACGTGCTGAAGATATTTATGCAAATCCACAACATATTTATACAAAACGTCTATTATCTGCGATTCCGGTTATCGATCCAGAAAACCGTGAAGCAAACAAACTTCGTCGTAAAGAAGCTGAGAAATTCTACCAAGAAAATCAAAAACTTTATTATGATGAAAACGGTCGTGTATTCGACTTACAAAAAATCTCAGACACACATGCTGTTGCATTAAATCCAAAAGGAGGAAACTAATTATGTGGAAAACCATTTTACGTCGTGTGTTATTGATGTTGCCACAAATCTTCATCCTTAGTGTGTTAGCATTCTTAATCGCGAAGATGATGCCAGGGGATCCATTTACAGGTTTAATTACTCCAGAAACGGATCCAAATACAATTGAAGCTTTACGTGTGAAAGCCGGATTCTATGATCCACTTCCTGTACAATATTGGAACTGGATTTCTAAAGCTTTCCGCGGAGACTTCGGTCAAAGTTATACTTACAAATATGAAGTAACAAAATTAATCGGTGAACGTATTGGCAACACAGTTTGGTTATCATTATTAACATTGATTTTAACTTACTTAATTGCATTACCATTAGGGATGATTGCAGGTCGTTACCAAAACTCTTGGGCTGATAAAGCAATCGTAGTATATACATTCATTACTTACTCAATCCCAGTATTCGTATTCGCGTTAGTATTATTATGGTTATTTGGTTATACATTAGGTTGGTTCCCAACTCGTGGATCCATCGATTCAGATGTAGTTGCGGGAACAATGAGTTATTATGTGAACAAATTCCATCATATGATTTTACCAGCGTTTACGATGGCGATTCTTTCGACAACTGGTACGATTCAATACTTACGTACAGGGGTTATCGATGCGAAAAGCCAAGACTATGTTCGTACTGCACGTGCGAAAGGGGTTCCTGAAAATGTTGTGTTCAACCGCCACATCTTCCGTAACTCAATCTTACCGATTGCAGCTTTCTTAGGATATGAATTCACCGGTTTAATCGGTGGTTCTGTGTTTATCGAAAACATCTTCTCATATCCAGGAATGGGGAACTTATTCGTATCATCAATCACAGGACGTGACTACTCAGTAATCTTAGCGTTACTATTACTATTTGGTACAGCGACACTTTTAGGTACGCTATTATCAGATATTATTATGAGTATTGTAGACCCACGTGTCCGTGTACAATAATAAAAGGAGGAGTAGCAAATGGAGCAAAATAATGTAAATACAGTTGAAGAAACTGTCGTTGAAGAAAGCACCGTATCTACACCGCCTGCTGGTTTTCAGGTTATTGTACGGGAGTTTTTAAAAGATAAAATTGCCTTAACAGCGTTAATTTTATTAGTGTTAATTTTCTTAGTGATCTTTATTGGACCAATGTTTATTAATGAAGATACAGCTCTTAAAGTAAACATTTTAGGTCGTTATAAAGCGCCAACCAATGCACACTTGTTAGGGACTGACGAAAGTGGTCGTGACGTTTTAGCCCTCTTAATTATCGGGGCTCGTAACTCAGTATTAATCGGTTTCTCAGTTACAATCTTGACATGTATCATCGGTATCATCGTCGGATTGATTTCTGGTTACTTCGGTAAATGGGTGGATACAACGATTATGCGTGTCGTTGACTTTATCATGATTTTACCAACATTGATGATTATCATCGTGTTCGTAACGGTGATTCCAAACTACACAATGTTCCACTTCGTATTTATCATGACAGCCTTCTATTGGGTAGGTTCTGCACGTTTATTCAGAACACGTACTCTTCAAGAAGCAAGCTTAGACTATGTAAATGCATCTAAGACTTTAGGTTCAAGTGACTTACGAATCATGTTCCGTGAAATCTTGCCAAACTTAAGTTCATTAATTATCGTTAACTTAATCTTACGTTTAGCAGGGAACATTGGTATTGAAACAGGGTTAACTTACTTAGGTTTCGGTTTACCATTTACAACACCATCTCTTGGTACATTAATCTCTGCAGCGAAAAATGCGGACATCATCGAAAACAAATTATGGGTTTGGTTACCAGCCACAATCCTAATCTTAGTGATGATGTTATGTATCAACTATGTTGGTCAAGCCTTACAACGTGCAGCGGATTCTCGCCAACGTTTAGGGTAATCATAAAACTGCAAAAGAGATTGAAGGAAACTTCAGTCTCTTTTTTTGTGCGCAAAAGGCCAAATAGAAAATTTTTTCGTACCTAATAGAGAAGAAAAGTTTAGGATTTCGATGTTTGGTTGTGAAATAGAAGGGAATCTAGTAAAATAGAGAATACAAATAGAGAAAGGAGTGGCCACGATGTACGTAAGTGAATCATTTGAAACGGTACTAAAGAACCGTGAATTGAAACTGGATAAGAAAGATTTAGGCAATGACGGAATTGCGTTTCTGGGTCTCTATTCAGAAGGAGAAGATGAGTTTCCGTTTAGCGTCGTGTTTGATGATAGCCAGGACCGTACCGATTACCAAATCACTTATGAAGGAATCGGAAATGGAAAAGACTTAGGCTTAGATTTATTCGATGTGCTTTTTACCATTAATCGCTTAAACCAGGAGTTAGTGGCCTACTATACGCTACTCATGGATCCAGATGGTGAATTTTTTATTCGCTACGTGGGGAGAGTAACTCCATTTGAAACTTTCACTTTGTATGAATTACTCGTGATTGGTTCAAAAATTGCCTCAGAAGTACGAAGAACATTATTAGAGTTAAAGGATGAGAACGATATTTAAGAAGTATTCCGATTTGATAAAGCCATTCGACATTATTATTGTGCTCGTGTTATTGGTCTTATCATTTTTACCAAATGCAATTTATGCTTACCAACATGCAACGGTCAAAGAGGAAGCCAAAATATATGCCATCATTACCATTGATGGGGAGGAAGTTCAGCGCATCGAGTTGAGCGAAAACACGCCTCGTGAAGAGTTTTATTTTGAACCTCATGATAATCAATATAATATTATCGAAGTTGATGGAACTAGAATTAGAGATAAAGAGGATAATAGCCCTGATCAGATTGCTGTGAATACGGGCTGGATTTCTAAACCGGGGCAGACCAGCATCTGCTTGCCACATGGGCTGATGATTGAGATTGTCTCAACCGAACCTGCTACTAGTGATAATGACACCATTATTCCGTTATAAAATAAAGGAAAGTTCGCTACAGTTGTAGCGGACTTTTTTGATTTCTCGATAGTTCCCTTTCCAAGGAGGAGAGTATTTTCCCGTAACCTTAGCGTTTGCCAAATTGACTAAAATCACACAGCAAATTTCTATACACCAAGCTATTTCGGAGTTATATTAGGACATCCTCCTAGTAAGAATTTCTCTATGAAGAAGACGATGAGGAGAATCAAGCGGATTTTATAATAGCAGTAATGGGGGATAGCATTCAAAGTGAATTATGTACTCTTGAAAATTTATTTTCTAGAGTACGTTTGAAACTTGAAAGAGCTTGAGACCATGGCTCAAGCCGGTGCCCCATTACAGCTATTATAAAAAATCCGCAAGGATTCGAATCATCGTCATTATTAAATTCATACGGAATTATTTTTATAGAAGAGAAGCTACCCATTATTTTATAAAAAACTCACGAAAGAACGCTGGAATATGGTATTATAGTGAAATAAGGAGGAATGCACTGTGCGAATTATTTCAGGAGAATTTGGCGGAAGACGCTTAAAGGCAGTACCGGGCCAAAATACTCGTCCGACGACTGACAAGATAAAAGAATCGCTCTTCAATATTTTGGGCGGTTATTTTGACGGAGGAGTCATGCTCGATATGTACAGTGGAAGCGGAGCCGTTGCCATTGAGGCCGTTTCTCGTGGGATGGACCGTGCGTTTCTATTCGAGAACAATCGCCTTGCACAAAAGACGATTGAGCAAAATATCGAGATTACAAAATCGCCCGAGCAATTTCATTTAAAACGACAAAACGTGAAACAAGGACTCAAAACCATTGCAAGTGACCCAGCGTTTGAACCGTTCGAGTTGGTCTTTATGGACCCACCGTATCGCTTGCAAGAAATTGTAAAAGACATTGAGCAGTTGCAAGAACTCAACCTTCTTTCCTCAGACTGTGTGATTGTCTGCGAGGTGGACAAGGAAGTGCAACTTCCAGAGCGAATTTTAGAATTTGAGCAATATAAGCGCGTGGAGTACGGGATTACAGCCTTAGTGTTCTTTGACCGTGCGGCTAGCGAAGAGGAGGCTTAGTATGAGAAAAGCGGTAGTAGCAGGAAGCTTCGATCCGATTACGAATGGGCATTTAGATATTATCGAGCGAAGCAGTGAGCTCTTCGATGAAGTGATTGTGGTTTTATCGCATAATGTTCAGAAAAATTATTTATTTTCTTTAGACGAGCGAAAATTGCTGGTCGAAAAAGTGATTACGCATGTGCCCAATGCCAGAGTGGTGGCCGTAAGCGGAGGATTAACCGTAGAGGCTGCGGCCAAGTTAGGAGCAAGCGTTCTTGTGCGCGGGGTTCGAAATGCGACCGACTTCGAATATGAAGCGACTCTTGCATCTCATAACCGTGTTCAAAACGGGGAAGTTGAAACGGTTCTTTTGCTCAGCAAGGAAGAGTACCGATTTGTAAGTTCTTCGATGATGAAGGAATTGGCACGTTTTGGAGGGGATGTCAGTCCTTTTGTCCCTGAAGTTGTAAAAAGTGCATTAGAAGAAAAGTATAAGGATGCGCCTGAGAGAAAGATTAGAATGGATGAGGAGATTACAAATGTCGAAGTCTAAAAAATTTTTTTATATTATTTTAACGGTGATTCTATTAGCGATTATTTCATTCATTCCAATTCCGTATGTCATTGAATCTCCCGGAACGGCTGAAGATGTATCTCAGTTTCTAACGGTCAATGGGACAAAAGATGAAGAGGAAGGGACACTGCGAGTGCTGACGGTCTATATAGAGCAAGCAACCGTCCTAACTTCTTTAAAACAATTTTTCAAACATCATGAGATTTTACCTGAAGAAAAAGTGTTTGGAAACTATACTCCTGAGGAATATAATCAACTGCAAGAGTTCAGTATGCGAAATGCTCGTTCAAAAGCAGTTCGTGTCGCCTTTGAAGCAGCTGGAAAGTCAGTAGAAAGTAAGGTCAACGGTATTTTTGTCACTCGAGTGGATCAAAATTCTAATTTCCGTGATAAATTAAAAGTTGGTGATATCATTGAAACAATTGATGGAAAGAGACTTGAAAATACGGATGAGAGTCTTGAAGAACTACAAGATTATCTTTCTTCACTGCAACCAGGTCATTATTTATCGCTGATGGTCAAACGCGATGGAAAATCCCAACTCATTCGGGAACAATTAAAAATGAACAGTCGTACTGGTAGAATTCGTTTAGGATTTGATGGAGAAATTGATGAAGACGTAACTTCGGATCCGTCGATTGAATTTGATCCGCATGGCGTCAGTGGTCCTTCAGGTGGTTTAATGTTTACGCTTGAAATCTATAATCAAATTACAAACAGCCATTTGAAAAAAGGACATAATATTGCGGGGACTGGAACGATTGAATTAGACGGAAAAGTTGGAAGAATCGGTGGGATTGATAAAAAGTTAGTTGCAGCAATTGAAGCTGGAGCTACTGTTTTTCTAGCACCGGATGATGAAATCACAGATGAGATGCGTGAGCGTTATCCAGATATCAAGACAAATT
>ERZ773100.193-NODE-193-length-36609-cov-4.592958_pt1 | contig 36609 bp, 36 predicted proteins | sample MGYA00511119_ERZ773100 | MGnify/ENA primary metagenome ERZ773100 (study PRJEB29015, sample SAMEA2738000) | human oral metagenome | biome: human oral; feature: human-associated habitat; material: dental | place: China | collected 2111 ...
ACACAGCGAAATTTGCTCGGCTCATTCTATTTAATTTTTATCTTAAAATCTGGAGTATAACTCACTTATTTTCTTATTAATTTTATTAACAGAGGATGTTATGAAAGTTAGATATGCAAAAAAATCTGAAAAAGAAATAGCTATTAAATTTTGGAAAGATAGTTTTAAAGATAGTGAAGAACAAATCAAATTTTATTTTGATAATATTTATAATGAAAAAAATTATTTAGTCTTAGAGGATAATTCAAAAATAGTTTCTTCACTTCATGAAAATGACTATATTTTTAATTTCAATAATGAGAGTATAAAAAGTAAATATATAGTAGGTGTTTCTTCAGATATAACTATGAGAAATAAAGGATATATGTCAAAATTACTTATTTCAATGTTAGAAAATTCTAAAAAAAAGGATATGCCTTTTGTTTTTTTAACTCCAATAAATCCAAGGATTTATAGAAAGTTTGGTTTTGAATATTTTTCTAATATTGAATACTATAATTTTTCAGTTGAAGAATTAGCTAATTTTAAGTTTCCTAATGATGAGTATTCATATATAGAAATAAATGAAAAAAATAAAAAATCATATTTAGTTGATTTAATAAAAATCTATAATTCTAATATGGAAGATAAATTTTGTTATTTAGAAAGAGATGATTTCTATTTTGATAAAATTTTAAAAGAAACTAGTAGTGATGAAATGAAAACCTTTATTTTATATAAAAATAAAATAGCAAGTGCTTATATTATCTTTGGTTTATATGAAGAAAATATTGAAATTAGAGAATGTATGGCTTTGGATAGTATTTCATATAAAGAAATTTTAGCATTAATCTATGGATATAGAGATTATTATAAAAATGTTAATCTTGCCAGTCCTAATAATTCAAATATAGAATTTCTTTTTGAAAATCAATTAAATATAGAAAAGACTGTTAAACCTTTTATGATGTTGAGGATTTTAAATCCACTAGCTATATTTAAAAATTTAAAATTAGAAAATCATAATATAAAAATATATATAGAGGATAAAATTTTAAAAGAAAATACAGGTCTATATCATTTTTTAAATAAAAAATTTACTTTTTATGAACTTCCAGTAGAAAAATCTATTTATGATTTAAGAATAGATATAGCAGATTTAGTATTTTTAGTAACAGGGTATTTTTCTATTGATGATTTAGTAAAATTAGGAAAAATTGATATTAGCAATAAAGAAACTCTTAGAAAATTAAAAAGAATATTTTCTAAAAAAAATTCATACCTTTATGAATTTATATAAAATATATAGGAGTTAAAAATGAATATACATGATATTATCAAAAATCAAGATATTTTAGATTGTTGGAAAGAAATACAAAAATCTAATATTGATAAAAATATTTCTAAAGGAATATTTGAGTATGATATTGAAGAATATCATACTTTTCTTTTAGATGAAATTGTTGAGGCTAGTGAATATATGGATATGAGTATTGATACTTTAATAAATGAAATGCTCCTATTTGTAAAAGATAATAAATCATTCTTTATAAATTTTTCTAATGAAAGGTTAAGTAGAAAGATACCTTTTTCTTCTCCACTTAGTTATGAAGAAATATCTAGTGGTTATACAGAAGAAGAACTAGGTATACCTTATCAAGATTTCGAAGATGAAACAAATGCGATTATTGATATTGGAACTTTATTTTCTTATTTAATAGATTTAATATTTCTTTTCGAAGAAGAAAAAAACTATATGAAATACTTAACTCAAAGATTATATTATTCAGAAATTCATGCAAAAGAATTTATTGATTATGAAGAAAATATAATTAAGAATTTATCTAGCAAATAAATAAAATTTATGATATACTAAACAAAAGATTTAAAGACACTAACAGCAAATAAAAATTTAAAAAGTCTAAAGGGAGTGTTGTGGGGCTAATTACCCCCTGCACTAATATAATATAGTGTCTTGTTATAATCTTAAATAGTATATAATCTACAAATATTAAAGACACTGACAGCAATAAATTATCTCAGGAAATTAAAAGTTGATTACTTTAAAGTGTCTTGTTAACAAGGACTTATTATTTGAATAAGTCCTTTTTAGTAAATTTTCTTTTAAAAATTGGAGGGAAATTATAATGGAAATTTTAAAAAGAACTTGGAACAATGCTATCACTAATGAAAGTACATTGAATTTTAACTTGGATATGTTTGCTTATTCTAGTAGAAATTTTATACAAGATTATGAAAAAAATAAAAATAGATTTAAAAATGCCTTGATAGAAAATGATGATATAGCACTTGCTAATTTACTATATACTCTTGATATAAGAAATGGTAAAGGAGAAAGGGCTTTATTTAAGTCTTATTTTTCTGCACTTATAGAAATGAATAAAGATTATGCTATTCAAATACTTCCATATATTTCTGAATTGGGAAGATGGGACTATGTGTTTGAGGGAATAGGGACAGAAATTGAAGAAGCTGTATACGACTTTGTTAGAGCTTATTTAATGATGGATATAAAAAATTATAATGAGAATAAACCTATTTCTCTTTTAGCAAAATGGTTACCTTCTATAAAAACTCATAATAAGAAAAATCATTTTGCAATAAAATTAGCTAAAAAATTAAATTTAACTGAAAAAGAATATAGAAAAATCCTATCTAAACTAAGAGATAGACTAAATATAGTTGAAAAACATATAACTAATAAAGAATATGAGAAAATTGACTATATTTTAGTACCTAGTAAAGCTATGGTTAAATATAGGAATTTATTTTTTACAAAAGATGAAATTAGATTTAAAGAATTTATTGATGAATTAAAGAAAAGTAAAAAGCCAAAATATGATAATCTGTTTATGAATGATTTTGTGAAAATGTATTTAGATAATTTAGGAAAGATAGGAGTGAATTATCTTTATGGTAAGAGTATAAAAGAGGCTTATAAAAATTCAATATCAGACCTTGTTAAAGATTTATCTTTAAAAGAATTAGAAGATAGACAAATTTTATTACAAAGATTTAGAGATGAAAAAAATTTAATAAATACAATGTGGAAAAAACAATCAAAAATAGAATTTGATAAAAATGTTCTTGTAGTAGCAGATACAAGTGGTTCAATGCAAGGAACTCCTTTTGAAACAGCTGTTTCTCTTGCAATATATATTTCTCAAAATAATAAATCTGAACAATGGAGAAATAAATTTATTATTTTTTCTAGTGATTGTATTGAATATTCTTATAATAAAAATGCTGAATTTACAGATATTTTAGATGAAATTCCTTTTATTGTTGAAAATACAAATATTGATAAAGTTTTTAAAAAAATATTAAATGACAGTGTAGAAAAAAAGCTTCCTCAATTAGATGAAGTTATAATTATATCTGACATGGAATTTGATATGGTGCAAAACAGAAAAAATATGAGTAATTTTAAACATTGGAAATCTGAATTTGCAAAATACAATTATGAATTACCTAAAATAATATTTTGGAATGTTGCTAGAAATGTAGAATCATTTCCTATTACAAAATTAGATTATGGAACTTGTTTGGTAAGTGGATATAGTAAAAATATTTTAAAATCTATAATTGATATAGATGAACTTAATCCTATTGATATTATGTTAAAAACTTTAGAAGAAAAAAATTATTTTGAAATGATTAAAAATATAAAAGAAAATTTGAATAAATAGGAATTTTAACTTTGGAGGAAAAATGATAAAAGTTGGTAAAAGACAAAAATTAGTTATAAATAATTTTTCAAGTGTAGGAGCATATTTATTTGCTGGAACAGATGATGATAAGGATAATATTCTTCTTCCTAACAATGAACTTGAAGGAAAAGATTTAAAAGAGGGAGATGAAGTTGAAGTCCTAATTTATAGAGATAGTGAAGATAGACTTATTGCTACATTTAGAAAAACAGAAGCACTTGTTGGAACTCTTGCTAAATTAGAAGTTGTTGATGACAACCCAAGATTAGGAGCTTTTTTGGATTGGGGACTTAATAAAGATTTAATGTTACCTAACTCTCAAAAGGAAACTAAGGTTGAAATTGGTAAAAGATATTTAGTTGGACTTTATGAAGATAGTAAAGGTAGAGTATCTGCTACAATGAAAATATATAAATTCTTAATGCCTTCAAATGACATTAAAAAGGGGGATATTGTTAATGCAACAGTTTATAGAGTAAATGATGAAATAGGAACTTTTGTTGCAGTTGAAGACAGATACTTTGGACTAATTCCTAAAAGTGAATGTTTTGAAAAATATTCTGTTGGAGATGAATTGACTTTAAGAGTTACAAGAGTTAGGGAAGATAAAAAATTAGATTTAAGTCCTAGAAAACTTTTATCAGACCAAATGGAAAGTGATGCAGAACTTGTACTTGGAAAAATGAGACTTTTAAAAGAACATTTTCGTTTCAATGATAATAGTTCAGCAGAAGATATAAAAGATTACTTTGGTATAAGTAAAAAAGCATTTAAAAGAGCTATTGGTAGTCTTTTAAAAAATGGATTAATAGAAAAAAATGGGGATTATTTTATATTGAAAAAATAGATTTTTAAGGAAATTTTATGTTTAGAGAAAAAAAACAAATATCTGATATTGTAATAGCTACAAAAGTTGCTTTAAAAACAAAAAATAAAATTGACTATTTGCCTTTTGAATATGAAAAAAGTATAGAATTTTTATTCACTAAAAATAAAATATTCTTTTTTGAAAAAAGCTATAAAGCCAAAACTATTGAAGAATGGTATAAATATTGTTTAAAATTAGGTTTAGAAGATATACAAATTTTATTACCTGTTTCATCTGTAAATTCAAATATTCCTAATGAATTAAATACAAATAAAAATAAATTTATTTGTTATTTTAAAAATAATTTAGTTCTTTATTTTACACCAAAATGGGATGAAACAAGTGGTGGTTGGAATATTATTTACACTGCACACAAATATGAAAATTCTACTAATAAAAAAATTAAATTTTATGATAATACCGAAGATTTTAGAAAAATTTTAATTAAAATAAGAGATTTTTCTAATGAAATAGGTGTTAAAAATTTTGCTAATATTTTTAACTATGCCTTTGAATTATTAGATGAGAAAAAATATATTATGAATAAAGAAAAATTTCCTCTTAACTTCCTCCCAGATAAAAATGCAAGACTTTATGTTTCATCAATGACAGCAAATGTTTTTGGTGGAATGGGCTCTTGGAATGATGGTGTTGAATGTTATGCCTATGAAAAAGGATTAACAGATGAATATGATAAACTTTCAAAAGAACTTTCTGAACAAATAGAACTTGCAACTATGTATGCTTTAAATGAGTGGTAAATATCACTCATTTTTTATTGCCTTTTGGTAATCTTTTCCCCATTCACATAGCATTTTTAAAACAGGTATAATACTTTCTCCTAATTCTGTTAATGAATATTCAACCTTAGGAGGAACTTCAGGATAAATATTCCTTTTTATAATTTTTTGTTCTTCTAATTCTCTCAACTGATTTGTCAAAGTTTTTGTAGTTATTGAACCTAACAATTTTTGTAATTCATTGAAACGAATTATATTTTTCCTCTGAATATTCCACAAAATTTTAAGTTTCCATTTACCACTTAATATATTTATTCCTAAATTCATAGGACACATTTCACTAGCTGTTAAAGTTTTAGACATTTTTATTCCTTTCATCAGGTATCAAAAAAGATACTATATATTAAAAAAGAGCGTACTTTTCAATCTTTTGACTAAATAATATAATTATAACAAAAATATTATTATAAGAAAAGAGGAGATAAAAAATGATTATAGATAGTCACGAACATTTAATATTACCAATAGAAATGCAAATTAAAAAATTAAAAGAAGCAGGAGTTGACAAAGCAATTTTATTTACAACTACACCTCACCCTGAAAAAGCAAATACAATGCAAGAATTTAAAAATGAAATGAGTGTTTTATTTAAAGTTCTATCAGGAGAAAAAAATCATAAAAATGATATGAAAAGAATGGAAAATAATATTAATGACTTGATGGAAGTATTAAAAAAATATTCAGATAAATTTTATGGTTTTGGACCTGTACCTCTTGGTTTAAATTTAGATGAAACCATTTCTTGGATAGAAAAATATATTGTACCCAATAATTTAAAAGGTGTAGGAGAGTTCACCCCTGGAAATGATGAACAGGTAAAACAATTAGAAATAATATTTCAAGCATTAGAAAATTATAGTTATTTACCTATATGGATACATACTTTTTATCCAGTTACATCAAATGGAATTAATATTTTAATGGAATTGACCAAAAAATATCCAAAAGTTTCTGTTATTTTTGGACATATTGGTGGATATAATTGGATGAATGTAATTGATTTTGTTAAAGAAACTCCAAATGCTTATTTAGATTTATCAGCTAGTTTTTCAAGTCTTGTTGTAAAAATGGCAATAGCAGAAGTTCCTAATAAATGTTTGTATAGTTCAGATGCTCCTTATGGTGAGCCTTTGCTTAATAAACAGATGATAGAATATTTATGTAAAGATAAAGAAGTAATAAATAATATTTTAGGTGGAAATATTTTAAAATTACTTAAAGAAAACATTTAATTTTACTTAGAAATTTTATATAATATTTAAAAGTGAAATTTAACTAAAATTTTTTATTTATTATATGGAGGTTATTTCTATGAATGGAGAAGTAGCACAAATACGTGATATTGCAATATATACAAAACATGCTTTAAAAACCAAAAGTAAAATTTTATATAAACCTAGTAAATATGAAAATAAAATAGAATTTTTATTCACTGAAAATTTTAAAGCTAAAGATGTAAATGAATGGTATGAACATTGTATAGAAAAAGGTTTAGAAGATATAAAACTTTCTATGCCAATTGCTGTAAAAGATCCAAGTTTACTTGCCTTTAGCAATACAAGTCAAGCTGGCTTAGTTTGTTATTTTAAAGATAATGTAGTCACTTACTTCATACCAAAGTGGGAATCTGGAGATAATGGTTGGAATGTAATTTACAGAGAATATAAATGGGATAATCCTCCAAAAGAGAAAGTACAATTTGAAGATAATACTGAAGATTTTAAAAATACATTAAGTAAAATAGCTACTTTGGCAGATAAAATTGATTTTCAAAATTTTGCTAATATTTTTATAGAAGCTTATGATATGCTAGATGGAAAAGATGTTGAGGACTACTATCATAAAAAATATTTTTTATTGATGCCTGAGAGAAATACAAGGCTTCTTTGTTCAGCAGGAATTTCTGATGTTTTTGGTGGAATGGGTTCTTGGAATGACAGTCCTTCTTGGTATGCTTATGAAAAAGGTTTAGAAAGTGAATATAAAAAGCTTTCAAGTGAACTTTTAACACAAATAAGGCTTGCACTCTTATATTCTGTCAATGAGTGGTAAAATATAGGAAAATTTATACTGGGGGATTTATGGAAATTTTTAAAAAATTAGGTTTAATATTAATATTGCTTGTAGGGACTACTCTTTTTATAAGTTGCAATAAAAAAACTAACGAGATTTCAAAAGAAAAGGAGATTAAAAATTTGGAGACTAAAGATTTATCAATTTATGAATTAATAAAAAATTCAATTCAATCCAATGGGGAATTACCAGAAGATTTTAGACTACCTCCAAAAGATCCTAATGGAGTTCCTTGGGCAGATGGTGCAATGGATGGTGTTTATATATATCATACTGTTGGAAATGAAGAAGATATAGAGCCACTTAAAAATATAGTTTTTCAAATTTCAGAAGGAAAATTTGAAGAAGCTCAAACTAATTTAGATAAGTTAGATTTTTCAATGGTTTCAAGAACAAACTCATTGTTGAGTTGGATTATTCAAGAACAAAAACAAATAAATCTTAATAATTTATATGAATTTGCTAGTTCTCAACTAGTTACTACTAAAAATATAGAAGTTATAAAATTTTGTTTATCTATACTTGCAATAATGAATGTTGAAACAGATGAAGAAACTATAGAGAAAGTAAAAATATTAGCACTTTCTGATGAATTTACTTTATATTGTTTAAATATTTTTGTCAAATTAGAAAATTCGAATGAAGAAATTTTTGAAATTGCTAAAAAAGTTAAGGGTTGGGGAAGAGTTCATTCTATTGGATATTTAGAAGCAACTAATGATGAAATAAAAGAATGGATATTAGAAGAAGGTTGTCATAATTATGTGCTTCCTGCATATACAGCGTATACTTGTGCAAAGAAAATAAATTTAATAGAGATATTAAATCAAGAAAAAATTTCTAGTAAAAAATTTAATGATATTTCATATTTAATGAATGCCTTACTTGATGAAGAAGCTATTACAGGAATTTCTACTTTAGAAGATAGAGAGTTACTTATTGAAAGATATTTAGAAAAGGCTAAGACTTTATCTTCAACTGAAGATGATTATCTTGCTGTTATGGCACTTAAAGAATATATAAAAAATAATAAAGAAATCAATGATGAACTTATAAAAATCTGTGATGAAATTTTAAATTCTGAAAAAACTAGAAATAATGTAAAGGAATTATTAAAAGAAGGTTATGGATACAATATAGCAAAGTATTTAGGAATAGATATTGATAAATATATTTTAGAATATTTACAAGATAATCCTTTAAAAAATCCTTATATAGTATTTAATATATCAGAAAGAAAAAATATGGAAAAACTGGTTTCATTAATTGAAAAAAAATTAACATTGGAAAAACTGGAAGGTGCTCCTACTGATAAATTTATCCAAAAAATGAAGAAAATAAAGAATATATATTTTTAGATACTATTATTAGAAAATTAGGAAATTTTGGAAGAACTGAAAGAAATTTTATTGTTTCTTTATATCCAGTAGCACCTACAGCTTCCATTGAAGAGCCTGAAAATTATATAGGAATAGGAGAAAATCTGATTATCTGTGCTTTAAATTCTCCATATGTTGATATAAGATATGGTGCAGTTAATACATTAGAAAGTTGGAAAGAAAAAGGATATGTTCTTTCTAATGAAATAGTAAAAAATATCAAGAACTTAGAAAAAATTGAAGTTGATGAGGAGTTAAAAATAAAATTAAATAAATTATTAAAATAAAAAAATGGGACTATTGAAAAAAAACTTACAATAGTCCTTTTAAAATTAAAACACTAATTAATACTATTAAAAAGCTTGTCAATGTCCCTATTAAATATTTCTCAGCAAAATCTCTATTTTCCATTTGTTTAAAACGAGCAATACTTTTAGCTGTCAAAACAAAACCAATAACTCCAAATTGATTATTTAATAAAAGAATAGCAATAATTATTCTTTCAAGTTTTCCAATAATATTTCCAGCTTTTAATTCTTCTAAATTTTCTTTTGGAGAAGTTTTAGGAGAAATTGAAGTAAATAATTTTCTAATAAAAACAGAAGCAGGCTCAAATATTATAGAAAAGACAAAAATATAAAGAATTATTATTTTAAAATTCTCATACTCTTGCAATTTTATATAAAGATTACTAACTGAATTTTCTAAATTAAAAATATAGTTCATCCCTATTAATAAAGCAAAATGAATTAATTGATTAATAGAAAAAATCCAAATTTGTAATCTTCTTTGAGGAAAACTTTTTTCTAATTTATTTTTTATAAAATTAATTAAAAAATAGAAAATAGAAATAATCATTCCTAAAAAAATTGCCTTTTTAAATTGTAAAATTAACAACAATACAATTTCAAAAACTATAAAATAAATTAAACAATGTAAAAGTAAAGACTTTAAGATTTTTCTTTTCTTCTCTGAATAAGCAGAAGTTTGAAATAAAAAGTCTACTAGTAAATGAATACTTATCAAAATAGCAACTATCATAAATTTTCTCCTTGTATACTTTCCATAGCCTTTAACACAGTTATTGTCAAATTTCTTAATTCATATATATTTCCAGTTTTTATAGCCTTTTCAACACTTTGTCTACTAACTCCTAATAATTTTGAAATTTGAGTTGATAAACCTCTTTTTTTACCTTCTGTTATATAAAAGCTTTCTTTCTCTATTTGGGTTGAAATTATAGGATATTCAATATCTATTATTAAATTCTCTTTCTTTTCGAATTGAATAAATTTTAAAAGCTCTTTTAGCTCTTTATATTCAATCATATCTCCACTAACAATAGGGTATAAAATTTCAGCTAATAGCATTAAATTATTTTGATACTTGCTTTGTTTTTCAGCAAGTAAATTATTACTATTAATTAAAGAATTAATAATAATATCATTTTTATTTTTTGAATAAAAAAGAACAGAGTATTCCAAAGATTTTTTTGCCTCATCAATAGCTTTCCTAGCATAGTGATAGACTGTACCATCTTGGGCAGTACTACTTGCACTCTCTACTTTTATATCCCAAGTTCCTAGACCTATTCCTGAATGTATTTCAATTGGAAAAATAATTGTAGAAAAAAGTCTATAATATAAATAAGCAGATTGTGGAGATACAAATAAGCCTTGTATTTCATCACCTGCACTAAATTCTACTTCCTTTTCAATAGAATTTTTAAAGATTTTATTTAAAGTAGTTATACTATTTAATATAGAATTTTGAATATTATTTCTATCTTGAATAGAGTAAGAACGAGAATTCTTTAAATCTATCATCAATGCAGAATATCTTTTCAATTAACTCACCTCATTCAAATTTTAACATAAGACTTATTAAAAAGCAACTTAAATAGATTGCTTTTATATTTAGCATATTTATTAAGTTGCTTTTTATAAAATAGAAAAATTTATTTTTAAGTGTTATAATTAACAAGAAAAGGTCTTGGAGGTAATATGAAATTAAAGTTTGAATTAACTAATGAACAGAGAAAATATTTAGGACTTATTCCTGTGGAAGAACATTGGGAACTTATAAAATTTGATAATAATGTTTATTATTATTTTGAAGATGATATTATAAAAAAAGAAATAACAGTTAGTAAAAATTATTATCATGAAGCTGAATTAAATGAAAAGACAGCAGAAAATCGTACAATGATCCTTCCAAAAATAGCAAGAGGAAAAATTAAAAAGTTTAATTATACAGCAACTCAATCTTTTTCACCTTTTGGAAATTATTTTACTTTTTCAACTGATGGAGTAATTATTGCAAATTATACAACACAAAGAACCTATTATTCAGAAAGATTTAGTGAAAAAAATATATCTCTTGATAATTTAAAGAACTGGCTAGATAAATGGATAAAAGAGTGCACTGAAGAAGATTTAAAAGAAATTGAAGAGTTTAAAAATGCTAAAAGAAAACATTGTAAATTCAAAGAAGGAGATTTCTTTGCTTTTAAAATTGGAAGAAGAGAATGGGCCTTTGGTAGAATTTTACTAGATGTTGCTAAGTTAAGAAAAGATGAAAATTTTGAAAAGAATAAAAACTATGGTTTAGCTCATCTTATGGGAAAACCTTTAATAATAAAAGTCTATCATAAAATAAGCGATAATAAAAATGTAGATTTAAAAGAATTATCAGAGTGTTTGGCATTGCCTTCACAAGCTATTATGGATAATATTTTTTACTATGGTGAAGCTATTATTTTAGGAAATATACCTTTGGAGGACCATGAATACGATATGTTAATTTCAGTCAGTGAAAGTATAAGTTATATTGATAAAGATATAGCATACTTGCAATATGGACTTATATATAGAGAAATTCCTCTTTCTGATTATCAAAAACTTATTAAAGAATTAAAAATTGATGCTCAAACTCTTAGAAGAGAAGGGATAGGTTTTGTAATAGATACTTATAAATTAAAGGAATGTATAGAAGCAAAGTCTAATTCTCCTTTCTGGGAAAAATATAAAAAGCGTAATGTACCTGATTTGAAAAATCCAGCTCATATAGAACTGAAAAGAAAAGTTTTTAAAGCTTTTGGGCTTGATACTGATAAAACTTATAAAGAAAATTTGGAGGAATAATAAATGTCAGAAAAATTATCAAATGAAGATAATAAGTATTTAATTTCACTAATAAAAGAAGAAAAAATAGTTGAAGCTGTTAAGTTTGTTAGAGAAAAAACAGATATGAGTTTATTAGAAGCTAAAAAATATGTTGACTTGAAAAGAATTAATGAGAATGCTGAATACTCTCAAAGTGATAATAACATTTCAGAAGATGAAAAAGAATATATTGTTTCTCTAATTCAAGAAAATAAAAAATTACAAGCTGTTGCCTTTCTTCATAAAAGTAAAAATATGTCTTTATTGGAAGCTAAAAATTATATTGATAACTTAGCCCCTTATATAGAAAAAGATATGACAAAAATTAATAGTAATTCTAATAATATAAGTAACTATAAAGCTAAAGAAATCCCTAATAAAAGAGGCTTTATTTTTGATGAAAAATTAAATATTTTTATTCCTAATTTAGCTAGACAGAGAAAATTTAATAAAGTAATACTTTATATTTTGTTATTGCTTACTGTTATTAGCCTAATTCAATTACCTCTTTTAGATAGAACTTCATATTATCAAATGTTATTTTTTCTTTTTAGTTCGGTATCTCTTTTACCTTTATTAGTAATTTGGATAGGAGTTGCTTTAAATATTCATTTTACAGAAAAAACTCTTAAGGAATTGGAAGAAGTTGAATTAACAAATGAGTTTGAAATAAAATCTTTAAAAGAAAATTTTACTTTCTTTTTTTTCATTTTTATTTTTGTCTTTTTGATTTTAGTTACATATCTTCAAGTACATAAGTCATTTAAATGGTTTTCATATAGAGAACTTTTTCCATTTATTCTTATAGTAGCTGTTACAATCTATAATTTATATATTTTCTTTAAAAAACTTAAAAATAGAAAATATTCTTTAAATATAAATGGAAAAAATATTAGTATATTATATAAAAATAATGAAATTGATTTAATAAAAACAGACAGTATCGATTGTGTGGAATTTTATGCAAAAAGGCTTAGAAATAAAAAAAAAGAAATCAAACCCACTATACAAATTTTCAATAAAGAACATAAAGCACTTGTTGAAATGACTATAAGTATAAAGGATTATTATTTATTGAAAAAATATTTTGAAAAATATAATGTAAAAGTAGAAGATGATTTTTTAATTTTTTAAAACTAATAAAATCCAAGTAAAATATAACTATAATAGCTATTTTTACTTGGATTTATTTATAATATTTTCTATTTTATTAATAAACTAGGTTCTAAAAAGATTTGCAGTGCCGTATAAGCCATAGCTTTTGTTGCTATTTGTAAAGTATTTTCTGCATTTCTCCCATGAACATAATTTAAAAAACTTTCATGGTGTGCAAAAACTTTTGGATATGCTCCTGTGTCAATTTCACAGTAAACTGTTGGGCATACTTGTGATACATTTCCTATATCACTTGAACCACTTGCTTCAAAATCATTAACAAAATTTTTTATTCCCAAATCTTCTAAATTTTTTCTTAATAAATTTCTTAAACTTTCATTATAAATTAAATTATCATAAGAATTTTCAAAGTTATGATATTCTAATTCTGCTCCTGTCATAAGTGCTGCTCCCTTAGCACAATTTATAATTTTTTGTGTCAATTCCCTTAAATAACTTCTTTCCTTTGAACGAATATAATATCTACAACTTGCCTTATCAGGTACAACATTACATGCCATTCCACCTTCTGTTATAATTCCTGCAACTCTTGCATCAGATTTCATATGTTGACGAAGTGCATTTACTCCTGCAAACATTAAGTTTACTGCATCCAAGGCATTTACTCCCTTTTCTGGATAACAAGCTGCATGGGCTGCTACACCAGAAAAATTAAATTCAATTGAATCCATAGCTAAAGTTAAAACATTTATATTATTTTCAGCTCCTAAATGCATTTGAATTACTGCATCTATATCTGAAAAAGCACTTTTTTCAACAAGCTCACACTTTCCACCAACTGTTTCTTCAGCAGGTGTTCCTATAACAACTATTGTTCCATTAAAATTTTCATTTAATGTTGCAAGACTTATAGCTGCTCCAAGGGTAGTAGCTGCTATCCAATTATGCCCACAAGCATGGGCAGTTTGATTTTTATTTTCTCCATATCCTGGAAGTGCATCATATTCAGGTAGAAATGCTACTTTTAATCCTTCTCCTTTTTTATATTCTGCTCTAAATGCAGTAGGAATATCTAAATAAGGATATGTAACTTTAAATCCATAATCTCTTAATTTTTCAACTAAATAAGCACTTGAAACATATTCCTCATTTCCTAACTCAGCATGTTCAAAAATAAATTCATTTATATTTTCAATTTCATTTTTTAATCTTTCTATATTGTTATATAAGTTTTCTTTTATACTCATTTTTAACTCCTTAATACCCAATTAAAACTCCAATAATTATCATTATAATTTCTACCACAAATATTATTGTAAATAAAGGAGTTACAAATCTATACCATTTATTTATAGGCATTCTCATAATTCCACACATTGTGAACACACTTGTTGGCCAGAAAATATTAGAATATCCATCACCAAACTGATATATTAAAATTGTTAATTGACGAGAAATTCCTACCATTTCTCCAACTGGTGCCATTATTGGAACTGTTACTAATGCTTGGCCTCCTCCACTTGGGATAAATAAATTTATTATGTTTTGGACAAATAACATTCCTAGAGCACTTACCATTCCATGAAAATTTTGTAACATTGAAGCTAATGAATAAACAATAGTATCTATTATTTTCGCTTTATCCATAACTACTGGAATACTATAACTTAAACCAATTATTAATGCTCCAAACATCATTTCTTTACTTGCCTCTATAAAATATTCTGCAATTTTACTTGGAGAAAATCCTGATACTAATCCAATAACTATCATCATAATTATAAATAAAGTAGATATCTCATTGATATACCAACCATATTTTATTGTTCCAACCAATAATATTCCAATAGTTAGTACAAATAATAATGAACTTATTTTATGAATTAAAGTAAATTTCACTTGTGATAATTCTTCTTTACTCATCATTTCAACAGTTTCTATATTTTCACCATATAAAAGAGATTTTGTAGGGTCTTTTTTTATTTTGTGTGCATATCTCCATACATAAGCTATTGAGATAGACATAAAAACAATAAAACAAATTATTCTATATTCTATTCCAGAAAATAATTTTACTCCTGTAACCTGCTGTGCAATCCCTATAGTAAAAGGATTTATTGTTGCAGAAGCAAATCCAACTGCAACTCCTAAGTATATTATACTACTTCCAACTATTGCATCATAACCTATTACACTTGCTATTGCCATAAAAACTGGAATTAATCCATAAGTTTCTTCAAATAAACCTATTGTTGAACCTAAAATTCCAAAAACTAGCATCCCTATTGGAATAATAAACTCTATTCTATTCCCAACACTTCTCAGTAAAAAACCTACTATTGCATCAAAAGTTCCATTTTTTATTATCATATATACAAAAGCATAAGCAAAAACAACAAAGAAAATTATTCTTGCTCCATCAACAAAGCCTTGTTGTATTCCCATAAACATTTGAAATAAACTTATTCCAATATTTGGTATTTTATGATAACTTCCTGGTACTACAACAGTATTTCCATCAGCATCAGTAATTCTATCAAATTCCCCTGCATCAATCACATTTCCCATAATAAAGGCCACTACAATCATAATAAAAATTATTACATAACTATGTGGCATTTTAAATTTTAATTTTCTACTCATTACACCATTCCTCCCTAAAAATTTTAAAATAAAAAACCTTGCATCTTAAACATGCAAAGTTTTACCAAAAAATTTATAAACATAGAATTATGTAACAAATAAAAGTAATCTTTGATGTTTTTAGATAAGCTCAACTTTGTGCTTTTTCACAAAGACAGTTATATGCTTGTTCAACATATCCCCAGCAGATTTTTTGACAATCCACTTCGGCATCTTTCCCTTTCGTTAATCTTCATTGACTTTCGGTCTCCAAATAATTACTATTGATTGATGCAACCTCTTTCTTAAAAACAAGGTATTTAAAAAGCATAGTATCATAAAAAAAAATTTTTGACAAGCTATTTTTTATATTAAAAATAGTATTATTTTAAAAATATGTGTGATAAAATAACAATATATTATTTAATTTTTAAAAAATATGGAGGTAAACTATGTTTATAGAACATATAGCAATGTATGTAAATGATTTAGAAAAAGCTAAAGAATTTTTTATAAAATATTTAGATGCAAAACCAAATAATCTTTATCACAATAAAAAAACTGATTTTAAATCTTATTTTTTAACTTTTGACAGTGGATGTCGTTTAGAAATTATGACTAAACCAGAATTAGTTGATGATGTAAAAGATTTAAAGAGAACAGGTTTTATTCATATAGCTTTTAGTGTTGGTAGTAAAGAAAAAGTAAATGAATTAACTGAAATACTAAAATCTGATGGTTATGAAGTTATAAGTGGACCAAGAACAACAGGTGATGGTTACTATGAAAGTTGTATCGTTGGTATTGAAGGAAATCAAATAGAAATTACAATTTAAGAAATAGGAGAATTTTACAGTGAGCAAAGATTTTGATAATAATATACCGGATTTTACAACAAGAAAAAAAAATTTAAAACTAATACTATTTTTATTAGTTATATCTCTTGCTATTTTAGTAGTACAGTTATTTTTTAAAGAGAGTTTATCTTTTGTACAGGGAAATCTAACAATTATAAATTCTTTTGTTGCTTTTATCTTGTTATTTTTATATATTATCTTAACAGCAGATATGTATGTCACTATAAAAAGAATTAAAGAAAGAGAAAAAGTTGAAGTACCTAATGAATTTAGAGTTGATGGTTTTAAACAAACTTATTTTATAATTTTATATATATTTGTTTTACTATCAGCTCTTACACTTGTTTTTGCTAGTATAACCACAGGTCAAAATATACTAATGACATTGGTAAGTATTGTTATTGTGATTATTGTTTCTAGTTTTATTTATAATATGATTAAAAATAGAAAATTTTCTTTGGAAGTAAAAAATAGAAATATTAAAGTTCTATATAAAAATCAAGAAATAGGTGCTTTTGAAATAGCAGATATATCTTTTGTTGGTTTTTCTGGAAGTGGAAGAGAAAAGGTAAAAAAGGTGATTATCCTATTATGAATATTTATAGTCTTAAAGGGGAAGCATTTTTAAATATGCCTCTATCTCTTAGAGATTATTGGTTATTAAAAAAGTATTTCCTAAAAAATGATGTTGAGGTCGAAGATTACTATAATTTATAGGGAGTTAAATTATGAATATTAAGAAAATACTTTTTATTTTTTTTACTTTATTATTTTTATGTTCTTGTGGAGAAAATAAAAATGATGAAAAGACTGATACAATTTCCACAATAGAAGAAACTAAAAGTCAAGATGAAGTTGAAATAGATGACTACGTTTCTGATGAAGAATTTGATGAAGCTATTTTATTTCTAAAAAATGCAAAAGAAATAAAAGATTTTCTTCCAAAAAATTGGCAAATACTATATGAAGTAGAGGGAGATTTAAACAATGATAATTTAAATGACATAGCATTAATTATAGAAAATACAGACTCTGGAAATATTAAGAAGAATGATAGTTTTGGTCCTGAAACTTTAAATCTAAATGAGAGAATAATATTAGTTTTATTTCAAGAAAAAGATGGAAGTTATACTCTAAAATCTAAGAATGATAAAGGCTTTATAGAAAGTGAAAACTCTGAAATAAATCCTGAATTATCAGACCCTCTAGAAGATGGGGGTATGAACATTGTAAATAATACTCTAAGAATTAAATTTAATTATTGGTCTTCTGCTGGAACTTGGTATACAAGTACAAGAGAATATGTTTTTAGATATCAAAATAATCAATTTGAACTAATAGGCTTTGAAGAAAATTCTTATCATCGTGCTAGTGGAGAAATGATAACTTATAGTTATAACTTATCTACTGGTAAAATAAAAATAGTTACTGGTGAAAATATGTTTGATGATAATGAAAGTAAACCAGAAGTAGAATGGAAAGAAAAAGTTATTGAACCTAAACCTATATTAGATGAAATTTATCCTAGTATTTATGATGATTTATCTTAAAATTAAATGTAAAAAATTTTTTTAAAAATGGAGGATAAATAATGTTTGTCTATTTATATACTAATAAAATATTATTATGGTTTACAGTTGCCCTTTTATTTATTGGAATGATAACTGTTACTATTATTCTATATATGTTTATTTTATCAATTGTTGAGAAAAAAAGGGATAAAAAAAGAGAAAAAGAAATAGAAAATCTTAAAAATACTCTTTCCCCTTATGAATTTGAAAGTACCCAGCTTAATGCTATTAATAAATATTTTAATTTTGAGGAATATATTTATTCAGAAGATTATGTAAAAGTAACAAAAACTTTTAAAGATTATTATGGCTTTACTCATTTCGTAGGTGAGAAGTGGTATTTTTCTTGTGCATATTTTTTACCTTATGAAGATGGTTACACTCTTTATATTTCAAAAAATAAAATTGATATAAGTGCTATTTATCTCCAAAATAGGGAAGAAACTCAAAAAGAAATTTGTTCTCATCCAGAAGAATATTTTGAAATTATAGAACAAGGAAGATTTAAAAGATATATATCAAAATTTAAAAATATGATTTTTGTAAAAGGTGGAAAATATAAAGCTTCTTTTACTGATGTCAAACAAGAAGTATTTGATATAGAAGTATCAAAATATTTAGTAACACAAGATTTATGGCAAGAAATAATGGGAAATAACCCCTCATATTTTAAAGGAAATAAGAAACCTGTTGAATGTATATCTTGGTGGGATTGCTTAGAATTTTGTAATAAATTAAGTGAAAAATATAATTTAAAGCCTGTTTATGATTTAAGCCAAAAAGATAAAGAGATTTTTAAAATAATTCATTTAGATGGAGAAATAGTAGAAGAAAGTAAATCTAATTTCAAAAATACAGAAGGTTTTAGACTTCCAACAGAGTTAGAATGGGAATGGTTTGCTAGTGGTGGACAAAAAGCAATAGACGAAAAAACTTTTAATTGCAAGTATTCAGGTAGCAACAAAATAGATGAAGTCGCTTGGTATGCAAAAAATTTTTGTTGTGAAGATGAAGAAACAAAAGGTACTCATATTGTTGGAATTAAGAAAGTGAATCAATTAGGGTTATATGACTGTACAGGAAATGTTTGGGAATGGTGCTTTGATATAAAAAGTTCTATTGAAAAAGAAAGTAGAAGATTAAGAGGAGGTTCTTGGTATAATGCAAATTTTGATTGTACTGTATTAGGAAGATTTTTTAATGAAGCTAAAAATCTAAATTATAGTATAGGTTTTCGTATTGTAAGAACAATATAATAGAGGTTAGTAAAGTGCACTAACCTCATAATTTATTAAAATATTCTAAGAACATTTTTTATCTCTTTAAGAGTAATATCTTTTGATAAGAAATCTTCTTTCACATTTTCTTCTCTCATTAAATCTGTACTTAGATATTTTTTATTATCATCAGGGAATACTGTTACAATAATACTATCTTTTCTAAGTTTATTTTGCAACATTAATGCACCTATAAAATTAGCTCCTGATGATATTCCAACTCCTAGACCACATTTAGCAAGTTTTTGTGCCATAATAATAGCATCTCCATCATCCACACTTACAACTTCATCAAGTTTATCTAATTTTACTAAATCAGGTATAAACTCATCAGAAATCCCTTCTATTCTATGTTTAGCAACCTTATATCCAGTAGATAAAGTTGGAGAATTTAAAGGTTCTAGTGGGCATATTTTTGCCTTAGGAAAATTTTCTTTAATTCTTTGCCCTATTCCCATAACTGTTCCACCAGTTCCAACTCCAGCAACAAAACCATCTATATTCAAATTTAAACTTTTTATTTCATTTACAATTTCTAAACCTACTCCATAATAATGTGATTCACTGTTATAAGGATTAGAGAATTGACTAGGTAAATAAGTATCAGGATTATTTTTAGCAAATTCTTTTGTTTTTTCTATACTTCCTAAAAATCCTCCTTCTTCTCTACTCACTAAAACTATATTTGCTCCAAGAGAACGAATTAAACATTTTCTTTCTTCACTCATCCAATCAGGCATATAGATAATAACAGGATGTCCTAAAATTGCTCCTATAGCAGAAAAAGCTATTCCTGTGTTTCCACTTGTTGCTTCAACAATAGGTGCTCCTTTTTTAATCTCACCTTTTTCATAAGCTTTTTTTAGAGTATAGAAAGCCATTCTATCTTTTATACTTCCAGTTAAATTATAACTTTCATTTTTTACAAATATTCTTCTTTCTTCTCCATTATAATCAAATATTAATTCTAACATAGGAGTTTTACCAACTAATTTTTCTAAATATTTCATTTTTTCTTGTTCCATTATAAACCTCCATTATTATTTTTTATAAGTTTGTATTAGTATAATATGCAATTAAAAAATAATCAATAGAAAAATAATGATTATACTAGAATATTTTTATAAATAGTTATAAAATAAACTGCACCAAAAATCTTGGACTCAAGATTGGAGGTGCAGTTTTAATTAATTTTTTAGAAAGACTCTTGATTTCAGTCATCAAATATCTTACTTATGATTAGAAAAAATCCACTCCATTGCTGGTAGCATTTCATAAGCATGTTGCCAAGTATAACGATGGCTTCCTCCTTTATATATAGTGTGATACACATTATATTCTGGACTAATTATAGTTTTTATTTGAGAATTGATTTTTTCTTCTTTTTGATTTGCATCAATTTCAATTTTTTTAACAGAAGCACCTTTATTTTCCAAGTTTTTTGTAATTTCATTTATACTTGGATATGCACCTGGATCTCCTTCTGAAACAACAAACCATATTTTTTGTTTAGCTAATGGATCAGTAACATTTACATCCCATTTACTTGCAACAATATATGAAGCTGCAAAAAAGTCTGGATATCTTGAATCTAAAGATATACATGACATTCCTCCCATAGATTGTCCTGTATTATAGATACGATTAGTATCAATAGAATATTTTTCAGAAAGCTCTTTTATTAATTTAATTGTTCTGTCTAATTCTGGTCCATATTCATATTTATCATTTACAATAACAGTATCATATTGAGGTGCTAATACAAAACAAGGATGATCTTTTTGCCATTCAGGACTTGCCCAAGCTATTGCACCTAAACCTTGACTTAGTGTTGCTTTAATTTCAGGAGATACAACCCCTGCATCATGCATAAAAACAACTAATGGATACTTTTTATTAGGATCATAATTCTTTGGTATATAAAGATTATACATTAAACTTGTTTCATCTTTTCCATTTTCTTTATAAATATCTTGAATAAAATCTTCAATTACAAGTTGACGAGTATGAGATGAAGTTATTTCTTTCTCTGCTTTATAAACCTTATTATCAATTGTTTTTATAGTACCTTTTTGAGTAACTTGTGCAGAAAATGTTTTAAGAGGTTGTGGATTTCCTTTACTTCCTAATGTTGGTCCACTTATCCCCTTTGCTTTTCTTTTTTCTCTATTTTCTTTATCTTCTGGATGAGGATCTACAGAAGTATCTACCATAGGTAGTTGCTCTAATTCTATAATAACATATTTCCCACTCTTCTTATTTGTTTTTTCTTTTTGAGGAATAGTATTTACGTAAACTCTACTTATTTTTCTGTCAGTTACACTATAATCTTCAACTGATACAGATGAAGATTTTATTGCCTTATCATAAGTAAGTATTACAGCTGATAGATTTTCTCCATCTCCAAAAACCTCAGTAATTGCTTCTACATCTTTTATATGTGAAGCTGATAAAGAAATTATTGATACTAACATATGTAAAATAACAACCCCTAAAACAAACTTAAATTTTTTTAATAGCATTCTTCTACTCCTTTTTTTATAGATATAAACAATATTTAAAACATTATAACATAAGATTTTTAAATTTATATTTATCAAGTTAATATCTTAGACTAGAATATGGATGAAAATTGTTGTAAAATGAATTAAAAAATATAGAGGTAAAATTATGAATATAGAATTAGCAAAAGAATTATTATCATTTCATTCATGTAGAAATGATGATATTAACAATCCAAAATGGGAAAATGGTTTTCTTGGAAGTTTAAGACCATTTCAAGGAAAAATATATGAAGAAAATTTTAAAGAAATAATAGAGTGTTTAAGGACCTTGGAAATAGAGATAACTAAAGAAAATATAGATAAAAACATTGTTTCTGATATTATTAGTATAATCCATTTAACAAGAGTATGGGTTTCTGAAAAAGGAATATTAGGAGAAAATAATTTATTAACAAATGAACAAACAAAATATTTATTAACTTGGGTTAATATTATTGAAAGTTGTTTTATGTATTTATTAGAAGGTGCTAGTGAAGAAGCTTTTTTAGACTATTATGATTATTGTGATAATAAATATTTTTAAAAATTTATAGATTAGTAAAAAGAAGGAAGTGTTTAAAATAGAAATGTTTGGAATAGTACTGTTTATACCTCTATTTTTTCTTTTTTCAATTTTTCTCGCTTTTACAATAAGAAAAAGAATAATAGAGAAAATTATGTTTATAGAAATTGATGAAAATATAAAAGATTTAAGACCTTGGGATTTTTTTTTCAGCATATTAAAAATAGAAAAAGTAGCAAAACCTTTTTATTATACAGAATTCTTTTTATTGATATTAGATACCATATATATTTTGTTTGGAGGATATAAAGAATATCTTAAAGAAATTGAATTTGTAAAGGAATTTCCAGATTTTCCTATGAATCCTATATCGTCTGTTCTTATAAAATTTGCAATTCCAATTACCTTGTGGTTTGTTATACTTTTACTATTATTATTTGCATTAATTATGAAAAAGAAAGAAAATAGTAGAATTTCTCAAATGCTAGATAATTTAGAAAAATCTAAACTTTTAAATTATGCAAAAGAAGATTTTATAAATTCTGATAGAATAATTGGAACTGGAATAGCTATACAAAGTGATATAAAACTTGGAGACAGATATTTATTTTCTATTTATCCAGCCTACATAATTCCCTATTCTTTGATTAATAATATAAAAGTTGATGAAATTCGTGGTCGTGGTGGTCGTAGACTTTATTTAGATTTTACTTTAAAAAAATCTTATGAATCAATAAAAATATTTTTTGCTAAAGAGGATGTTGCTGAAAAAATTAAAGATTTTAGTTTAAAAAAAATGGTAAAATAATAGATAAAAATTAAATATATTTTATATTTTTAGTATTTACATATTAAAATATTAGTAGTATAATCAGTAGGTTATTACATATAATACTAGGAGAATATAAAATGTATAAAACAAAAGATATTTTATTAACTGGTTTTGCACTTTTTGCAATGTTATTTGGAGCTGGAAATTTGATATTTCCTCCAATGCTAGGATATGAAACTAGTTCAAGTTGGATACTAACAATGTTAGCATTTATTATAACAGGAGTTGGTTTTCCTTTTTTGGGAATTTTATCTGTTTCTATTGCTGGAAATGGTATAAAAGATTTTGCAAATAGAGTTTCTCCAACTTTTTCAACAATATTTGCTATTCTTTCAATTTTAGCAATAGGTCCTATGCTTGCAATTCCAAGAACTGGAGCTACTGCTTATGAAATAACTTTTTTATATAATGGAATGGAAAGTCCTATTTATAAATATATTTATTTAATTTCTTATTTTGGAATAGTAATTTTATTTTCATTGAGGGCTAATAAAGTAATTGAAAGAGTAGGTAAAATTTTAACACCAATATTATTAATTCTTTTATTTTTAATAATTATAAAAGGAATATTTTTTACTAATTTCCTAAAAGATAAGAAGTTGTTTTTACTAATAATTCTATATATATCCTCATGCTTTTAAAAGAGGTTTTTTAGAAGGATATCAAACCATGGACACAATAGCTTCTATTGCTTATGCAGGCATTATTTTAAAAGCTATAAAAAGTGGTAGAAATTTAACTCATAAACAAGAATTTTTATTTTTGATAAAATTAGGGCTCATTGCTATAATTTCATTAGCTCTTATATATGGTGGTTTTGCACTTGTTGGAGCAAAAATGCACTCTGTTTTAGCCACAGATGATAAAATAGAATTATTAGTAAAAACAACTTCTTATCTTTTAGGAAATTACGGAATTCTAGTGTTGGCTATATGTGTTGCAGGAGCTTGTCTTACAACTGCAATAGGTTTGGTTGCCACTGTTGGAGAATTTTTTAGTTCAATAACTTCTTTCAAATATGAAAATATAGTAATTTTTACTGTAATTATTAGTTTCTTACTATCAATCTTAGGAGTTGAAAGTATAATTAATATTTCTATACCTATTTTAGTTTTTATTTATCCTGTAATGATTTCTTTAATACTTTTAAATTTATTTGGAAAGTTTGTAAAGAATGATTATGTTTATAAAGGTGTAGTCTTATTTACAGGAATTATTGGACTTATAGAAAGTTTAGAAGCATTAGGAATAAAGAATTATTATACAAAATCAGTTTTAGAAATACTACCATTTTCAGATTATGGTTTAACTTGGTTATTTCCAGGTATAATTGGATATATACTTTTCTCACTGATGTTTAAAAAAGTAAAAATAATAGAAAACAAACTATAAAAGAGAGCTTGTGCTCTCTTTTTTTTGGTTTTAAAAATTTTCTTTATATTTTATTAAATCTTTTCTCATAGTTTCAATATAATAAGTTGCTTCTTCTTTGTCCCAATTCCAAATAAGTCTATTTAACTTATCCATTCTATTTAAAGATTTTAAAGCTAATTCCAATAAACCTTTATCTATTTTTCCTGTAATTTTTGCTTGACCAAAAGTAACAGCTAAAATTACTTGGTCACTTTGCAAAATTATTTGTTCACCTGGTAAACCATTAAAATTTAATTTTGCCTGTACTTTTAATTCTTCATCTGTTTTTTCTAAATCAGGAGTTAAATAATCCATTTCCCAAATTTCCTCAATTATTACTCTTGGAAAATCAAAAAAATTTATTTTCTTTTTCTTCCTTACACTTTCTTCTAATTCAGAGAAAGCATCATGTCCTTCATCACTACCAAAAGGAGCTTCCTCATCTCCACAGTCATAGTAAATTTCATCTGAAAAATATTTTCTAAAAGTTGGATGACTTGTTAAAGGATTTAAACCGTATTCTTCATCATCAAAATAATAATGGTTATTTCTATCAAATTCTACAAACTCCTCATAACCTTTTTTCTTTTTTGAATTTATTAGTTTCAAAGCTTCTTTTTCACAATCTTGTTTATTATCAAATTCTTTTATCTCATATTTACCTGTTGTTCCAATCTTTCCATGATTAACCATCATTTCACAATCAAGCGTTTCTACAAACCAAAATTTATTAGTTTTTTCATCTTTAAAATGAAGTGCTTGTATCATAATTTCCTCCTTTTACTAATATTAACTATAGAAATTTAGAAATAATTTCTCTTATTAATTTGGATAAAACTTCAAATTTAAAACTTCCTAAAAATATATATAAGAAAGAGAAAATAAAAGCTGGCTTTATAAAAGAATTCTCATACTTTCTTTTTTTAATAAATGTAAGGATAGAATAAAATAATACAAAATAATATTCTTGTATATCTGTCATATAAAATATTCCTAAGAATGTACTTACTAAAGCTGTAATAGTAAAGAAAATTTTTGTTGTTTCTTCTGAACAACTTATATTATTAAAAGGTATTTTTAATAGTGCTCCTCCATACCACTTTCTTGGAAATAAATCAAAAAGAATGTGTATTGCTATTGCAATTGAAAAACCAACTATAAAATATTTAAAAAAGTAACTTGTCTTTGTTTCATATAAGGTTATAAAAATTATTGTGACAAAAGGACTATGTGTTAATATGCTTCTATGCCTAAGTCTTAATTTAAAATCCCAATCAGGTAATTTTATTCCAAATAAGAATGAAACTGTAATAAGTAAAAAACCTAATAAATTTATATTATATAACATCTAAAACTCCTAACTCCTATTATTTTATACTTTGTTATTATACAACAGTATATAAATAAAAAATAGCTTTTATTTTTAAAATACTAAAAATTTAAACAAAAGTATAAAAAAATATTGACAAATTTTTGAAAAAAATATATTATAGATGAAATTTATTTTTTTAGGAGGATACTTATGAATGTATTAGAAGAAGTTAAAAAAATTGAGCGAGAAATTATACAATGGAGAAGAGATTTACACAAAATACCTGAATTAAACCTTTATCTTCCTAAAACCACAAAATATGTTGAAGAAAAATTAAAAGAAATGGGAATTGAGTATAAGACATTGGTAAATGGTAATGCAGTAGTGGGACTTATTAAAGGAAATTCAGATGGTAAGACAATAGGACTTCGTGCTGATATGGATGCACTTCCAATTGAGGAAGAAACAGGACTTGAATTTTCTTCAACTCATAAAGGTTGTATGCATGCCTGTGGACATGATGGACATACTGCTATGTTATTAGGTGCTGCTAAAATTTTAAGTCAAAATAGAGATAAATTTAAAGGAAATGTAAAACTTCTATTTCAACCAGGTGAAGAATATCCAGGTGGAGCTTTACCAATGATAGAAGAAGGAGCTATGGAAAATCCTAAAGTAGATGCTGTTATAGGTTTACATGAAGGTGTTATTGATGAAAGAGTGTCAAAAGGAAAAATAGCCTATAAGGATGGTTGTATGATGGCATCAATGGATAGGTTTTTAATAAAGGTAAAGGGAAAAGGTTGCCATGGTGCCTATCCTCAAATGGGGGTTGATCCTATTATTATAGCCAGTGAAATTATCCTCTCATTACAAAAAATAGCAAGCCGTGAAATAAATACTAATGAGCCTATAATAGTTTCAGTTTGTAGAATAAATGGAGGTTTTTCACAAAATATTATTCCTGATATGGTTGAGTTAGAAGGAACTGTAAGAGCAACTAATAATGAAACTAGAAAATTTATAGCAAACAGAATAGAAGAAATTGTAAAAGGTATTACTTCTGCAAATAGAGGAACTTATGAAATAGAATATGATTTTAAATATCCAGCTGTTATAAATGATAAAGAATTTAATAAATTCTTCTTAGAGTCTGCTAAAAAAATTGTTGGAGAAGATAATATTTTTGAATTACCTACACCTGTTATGGGTGGAGAAGATATGGCATATTTTTTAGAAAAAGCACCAGGAACATTTTTCTTTTTAAGCAATCCAAAAGTTTATCCAGATGGAAAGATTTATTCTCATCATAATCCAAAATTTGATGTTGATGAAAATTATTTTTATATAGGAACAGCTTTATTTGTTCAAACTGTATTAGACTATTTAAAATAATATATGAGGAGGAAAAAATGAAAAATATAAAATTACATTTTATTGCACTGTGTTTAGTTGTAATTTCAGAATATATAGGAATAGTAAAATTTAATCTTGGAAAGGGAGTTATAGCCTTGTTTCCAATGTTATATGCAATGATTTTTGGAGTTTTAACTAAATATTTAAAAATAGTAAATGAAAAAGATATGGAAGATGCTGGCTCATTAGTAAGTGTAACTTTGCTTCTATTAATGGCAAAATATGGTACAACAATAGGACCATCTTTTCCAAAAATAATTTCTGCTAGTCCTGCTTTAATATTACAAGAATTTGGTAATTTAGGAACTGTACTTTTAGGAGTACCTATTGCATTATTTTTAGGATTAAAAAGAGAAACTATAGGTGCTACTCACTCAATAGCAAGAGAACCAAATGTAGCCATAATTGCTGATAAATATGGACTTGATTCTCCGGAAGGAGAAGGAGTTTTGGGAGTATATATAGTTGGAACTGTTTTTGGAACTGTTTTTATAGGATTACTTGCTTCATTTCTAGCAGCATATACACCTTTACACCCTTATTCACTTGCTATGGCATCAGGTGTAGGTTCAGCTAGTATGATGACAGCTTCTGTCGGTGCTTTATCAACTCTATATCCTGATATGGCAGATACCATTGCTGCTTTTGGTGCTTCAAGTAATCTTTTATCAGGACTTGATGGAGTGTATATGTCTATTTGGTTAGCATTACCTTTAACAGAATATCTATATAAAAAATTCAGTAAGGAGGCAAAATAATATGTCATTAGCATCTAATTTATTAATACTTTTTATAACTGGAGTTTTAACATTAGTAGGGAATTTTGTTGGTTTTAAAGTTAACCCTTTGGAAGCTATGCCAGGAGTTTTAATTTTAATTATAATTGCTTTTTTTGGAATTCTATTATCTAAGATAATCCCTATAAAAATCCCAAGTGTTGCCTATATAGTTACTCTTTCAACTATAGTCACAATACCAGGAATGCCTATGGCAGAATTGATTTCTACTTACACAGCAAAAGTTAATTTCTTAGCTTTGTGTACTCCTATACTTGCTTATGCAGGAATATACACTGGAAAAAATATGGATACCTTAAAGAAAACTGGATGGAAAATTTTTATTTTAGCTTTATTTGTAATGTTAGGAACATACTTAGGTTCTGCTATCATTGCTCAAATAATTTTAAAAATGTTAGGACAAATATAAAAAAGTTAAAAACTCTCACTTATTAAGGTGGGAGTTTTTATTAGAATTTTTATTAGAAATTTTTTAATTTAGTGTTATAATGTTCTTAATAAAATAAATGGGAGATACAAAGTGGAAAAAATATATTCAGTATCAGAATTCAACAGAATGGTAAAAAGCTATATAGATGATATTGATGATTTTCAAGAATTTTTTATTGAGGGAGAAATTTCAAATATTACTTACTATAAAAGTGGACATCTATATTTTTCAATAAAAGATAGTAAATCGCAAATAAAATGTGCAGCTTTTAATTATAAATTAAAAAGAATTCCTGAAGATTTAAAAGAGGGAGATTTAATAAAATTATTTGGTGATGTTGGTTTCTATGAAGTTAAAGGAGAATTTCAAGTTTTAGTTAGATATATAGAAAAACAAAATGCTTTGGGTAGTCTTTATGCTAAACTTGAAAAAGTTAAAGAAAAGTTAGCTGGACTTGGATATTTTGATGAAGAACATAAAAAAGATTTACCTAGATTTCCTAAAAATATTGGAGTTGTCACTGCTTTAACGGGAGCTGCTCTTCAAGATATTATAAAGACAACAAGAAAAAGATTTAATTCAATTAACATTTATATTTATCCTGCAAAAGTACAGGGGATTGGTGCAGAACAAGAAATTATAAAAGGTATTGAAACATTAAATAAAATTGAAGAAATAGACTTTATTATTGCAGGTAGAGGTGGAGGAAGTATAGAAGATTTATGGGCATTTAATGAAGAAGAGGTTGCAATAGCATTCTTTAATTCAAAGAAACCTATAATATCAGCCGTAGGGCATGAGATAGATTTCTTACTATCTGATTTGACAGCTGATAAAAGAGCTGCAACTCCTACTCAAGCGATAGAACTTTCTGTTCCAGAAAAAGAAAGTTTATTAGAGGATTTAAAAGCTAGGGAAATCTATATAACTAAGTTATTAAAATCTTATGTTGATAATATGAAAAGAGAATTATTATTAAGAATAGAAAATTATCACTTTAAAAATTTTCCAAATACAATTAATAATTTAAGAGAAATTATAGTTGAAAAGGAAATACATTTAAAAGATGCAATAGAAAGATTTATAGAACAAAAAAGAAATATTTTTGAAAATAAAATAGATAAGATTACAGTTTTAAATCCTATAAATACATTAAAGAGAGGCTATACTGTAAGTCAAGTAAAAAATAAAAGAATAGATGTTTTAGATGATATAGAAATCAATGATGAAATGATAACTATATTAAAAGATGGAAAAGTAATAAGTATAGTTAAGGAGAAAATTTATGAAAAAAATAGTAATTAGTTTATTTTTAATAATATCAATGATTGGACTTTCAGAAAGTGACAGAGAAACTGGAATAACTGCTGAAAGAAATGAAACAGCAACTACTCAAACAGAGGCTACAAATTCTAGTGGAAGTACTATTGATGATGGAGGAGAAACTGTAGAAAATCCTGAACAACCAAAAACAACTGCTGGGTTTTATGAATATAGACCACAAATTTTAATACAATTAGATGAACAAATGAAAAGTGCAGGACGTGGTTCAGTAGCACAACTAAATGCTAAATATGAACAAGAATTAAATGCATATTTAGAAATGTACTCTTATGATAGTGATAGAATTTTTTATTTAGCTAATGAGTATATGCTACTTAACAATTATCATAGAGCTAATAAAATTTTCTTAAAAGATAATAAAGATATTAAAAATGTCTTTGGGGCTGCTACTACATATAGATTTATGGGACAAAACGAAAATGCAATACAAAAATATACACAGGCAATATCTATGAATCCAGGTTTTGCAGAATCTTATTTAGGTAGAGGTTTGGCAAATAGAAATTTAGATAACTATGATAGTGCTGTTAATGACTTACAAACATATATTTCTAGAACTGGTGCACATGATGGATATGTTGCCTTAGCAGATGTGTATTTCAAAATGGGTAAGAATAAAGAAGCATACAGTATAGCTAGCCAAGGTTTAGCAAAATATAAAGATTCTAAAATATTAAGAACTTTAGCTAACAATATATATAAAAATAAAATAGATTAATAAAAAATAAAGGTAGGGTGAGATTATGAAATACAATTATTTTACAATAGAAGATGATATTTATCCTCAATGTTTAAAAGAAATTTCTAATCCCCCTTTAAAATTATATTATAAAGGTAATTTAGATTTATTAAAAGATGAAAGACTAATTGCAGTTGTGGGGACAAGAAATCCAAGTTCTTATGGAAAATTATGTTGTGAATATATGGTAAAAAAAATGACTAGTGCTAATATAACAATTGTTAGTGGTTTTGCAAAAGGAATTGATAGCATAGCACATAAAACTTCACTTCTTGCTGGAGGAAAAACAATAGCTGTTATTGCCTCTGGGCTTGATATAGTCTATCCAGCTTCTAATTTAAGTTTATATAGGGAAATAGAAGAAAAAGGTTTAATTTTAAGTGAATATGAAGCAGGAGTTAAACCTTTTAAGTTTAATTTTCCTCAAAGAAATAGAATTATTGCTGGTCTTTCAAAAGGGACAATAGTAGTTGAAAGTAAAGATAGAGGTGGTAGTCTAATTACTGCTGATTTAGCTTTAGAATTTAATAGAGATGTTTATGCTGTCCCAGGAGATGTTTTTTCTGAATATTCAAAAGGTTGTAATAATCTTATTAGAGATTCAAAAGCAAAATCTCTTTCAAATATTAATGAATTACTAGACGATTATTCTTGGAAAATAGAAGAAAAAAATATCAATAACAAATATACACAAAATCAATTACTTATTTTAAATAGCCTTTCATCTGAAAAAAATCTTGATAATATACTTATGGAAACAAAAATTGAACAAACAGAAATACTTGCAGAATTAATGACATTAGAAATAATGGGAGCTATAAAAAGTATTGCAGGTGGAAGATATAAAAAAATCTTGTAAATAATATAATTAATTGTTATAATTCACTGTAAAAATAATTAATTAAAAATAAGAGGTGTTAAAGTTGCCTAAAAAATCTGTAAAAAATAAATTAGTAATAGTGGAATCACCCGCTAAAGCTAAAACAATAGAAAAAATTTTAGGAAGTTCATACAAAGTAATTTCTTCTTATGGACACATAATTGATTTACCTAAAACTAAAATTGGTGTAGATGTAAATAATGATTTTAAACCTTCTTACCATACTATTAAAGGTAAAGGACCAATAATTAAGCAATTAAAAGAAGCTTCTAAAAAAGCTGATGAAATATATCTTGCATCTGACCCTGATAGAGAAGGAGAATCAATAGCTTGGCACATAGCTAATACACTAAAACTTGATCATAATAAAAAAAACAGAATAGAATTTCATGAAATTACTGAAAAAGCTATAAAAGATGCAGTAAAAAATCCTAGAAAAATTAATATATCAAGAGTAAATTCACAACAAGCTAGAAGAATTTTAGACAGACTTGTAGGTTATGAAATAAGCCCATTTTTATGGAAACTTATTTCACCAAATACAAGTGCAGGTAGAGTTCAATCTGTCGCTTTAAAAATAATTTGTGAATTAGAAGATAAAATTAAAGCATTTGTTCCAGAAAAATATTGGGATGTAAAAGGAATTTTTGATACAAAATATACTTTAAATCTATATAAAATTGATAATAAAAAAATTGATAAACTAAAAGATGAAAAATTACTTGATAGAGCAAAAAAAGATTTAAAGAAAAAATATGAAGTTATTTCATCTAAAGTATCAAAGAAAACTAAAAATCCACCTTTACCATTAAAAACAAGTACTTTACAACAATTAGCTTCATCATATTTAGGCTTTTCAGCAAGTAAAACTATGATGGTTGCACAAAAATTATATGAAGGTATTAGTATTAAAGGAGAACATAAAGGACTTATTACTTATATGAGAACTGACTCTACAAGAATTTCTGAAGAAGCAAAAGAAATGGCAAGAAACTATATTACTAAAAATTTTGGCAAAGAGTATTTAGGTTCTGCAAGTCCTAAAACTAAAAAAGAAAGTAAAAATGTTCAAGATGCCCATGAAGGAATAAGACCAACTGATATTAACTATACTCCTGAAAGTATAATGGAGTTTTTAGATAAGGACCAATTTAAATTATATAATTTAATATGGCAAAGATTTCTAGTATCTCAACTTGCAGCTATGAAATATGAACAATTTGAGTATATATTAGAAAAAGACAAAATTGAATATAGAGGAACCATAAATAAAATAATATTTGATGGTTATTATAAAGTCTTTAAAGAAGATGAAGATTTACCAATAGGTGATTTTCCTAAAATAAAAGAAGGGGATAAATTTACTCTTGATAAATTAGACATTAAAGAAGATTATACTAAACCACCTGCAAGACTTACTGAATCATCTTTGGTAAAAACTCTTGAAGCAGAAGGTATTGGTAGACCTTCAACTTATGCAAGTATAATAGATACTTTAAAAAAGAGAGAATATGTAGAACTACAAAATAAAAGCTTTATCCCAACAGAAATAGGTTATGAAGTTAAAACTCAACTTGATAAATTTTTCCCAAATATTATGAATATTAAATTTACTGCTAAATTAGAAGATGAATTAGATGAAGTTGATAGTGGAGATAAAAATTGGATAGACCTTTTAAAAACTTTTTATACTGAATTACAAAAATATGAAGAAAAATGTAAATCTGTTGTAGAAGAAGAATTAGAAAAATTAGTTATATCTGATGTTATTGCTAAAAATGGAAAACCTATGATAATGAAAATTGGAAGATTTGGAAGATATCTTGCTTCACAAGATACTGAAAGTAAAGAAAATATTTCATTAAAAGGTATAGATATTTCCCTTGAAGATATAAAAAAAGGTAAGATATTTGTAAAAAAACAAATAGAAGAATTAGGTAAAAAGAAGGAAGGACAAAAAACTGATATTATCTTAGATAATGGTTCAAGATTATTATTGAAATATGGAAGATTTGGAGCATATTTAGAAAGTGAAAACTATAAAGAAGATAATATTAGAAAAACTATTCCAAAAGAAATAAAGACTAAAATTGAAAATAATACAATAAAAAGAGAAAATGATATTTTATGTTTAAAGGATATATTTGATAAAATTGAAAAAGAAGAAGCTGAAATATTAAAGAAAGCTGGGAAGTGTGAAAAATGTGGTAAGCCATTTAAAATAAAAAATGGAAGATGGGGTAAATTTTTAGCTTGTACAGGTTATCCTGAATGTAAAAATATTAAAAAGATAGAAAAAAAATAATAAAAAAGGGTTGTTACATATAAATATATAAAAAATAGTTCGTTACTAGCCAGATTTCTTAACGGATAAAAATTAAGAATTCGCTGCAAATTCGGTAAACTCACTTCGTTCAAACACACCGAGATTTGCTCGGCTCATTCTATTTAATTTTTATCCTAAAATCTGGAATGTAACTCACTTATTTTTATTTACATTATAGATATGTAACAACCTATTTTTTTAGAATAAGATAATTGGAGGATATATGGAAAAAGAGGTTATAGTTGTAGGAGCTGGACTTGCAGGTTCAGAAGCAGCCTATCAACTAGCTAAAAGAGGAATAAAAGTAAAATTATATGAAATGAAAGCTAAAAAGAAAACTCCTGCTCACTCAAAAGATTACTTTTCTGAATTAGTTTGTAGTAATTCTTTAGGAAGTGATAGTTTAGAAAATGCCTCTGGACTTATGAAAGAAGAATTAAGAATTTTAGGTTCATTATTAATAGATGTTGCTGATAGAAATAGAGTTCCAGCAGGACAAGCTCTTGCAGTTGATAGAGATGGTTTTTCAGAAGAAGTTACTAAAATTTTAAAAAATACTGAAAATATTGAGATAATAGAAGAAGAGTTTACAGAAATTCCTAATGATAAGATTGTAATTATTGCAAGTGGCCCTTTAACTTCAGATAAACTTTTTGAAAAAATAAGTGAAATTACAGGTGAAGAAAGTTTATATTTCTATGATGCAGCTGCCCCTATTGTAACTTTTGAAAGTATAGATATGAATAAAGCATATTTTCAATCAAGATACGGAAAAGGTGATGGTGAATATATAAACTGCCCTATGAATAAAGAAGAATATTATAATTTCTATAATGAACTTATAAAAGCAGAAAGAGCAGAACTTAAAAATTTTGAAAAAGAAAAATTATTTGATGCTTGTATGCCTATTGAAAAGATTGCAATGAGCGGAGAGAAAACAATGACTTTTGGACCTTTAAAACCAAAGGGACTTATCAATCCAAAAACAGAAAAGATGGATTATGCAGTTGTTCAATTAAGACAAGATGATAAAGAAGGAAAGTTATATAATATAGTAGGCTTCCAAACTAATTTAAAATTTGGAGAACAAAAAAGAGTTTTTTCCATGATACCAGGTTTAGAAAATGCTGAATTTATAAGATATGGAGTAATGCATAGAAATACCTTTATCAATTCAACAAAACTTTTAGATAAAACTTTAAAACTAAAAAACAAAGATAACATTTATTTTGCAGGACAAATAACAGGTGGAGAAGGTTATGTAACTGCAATAGCTACTGGAATGTATGTTGCAATTAATGTAGCTAATAGATTAGAAAATAAAAAAGAATTTATTTTAGAAGATATTTCTGAAATTGGTGCAATAGTAAATTATATAACTGAAGAAAAGAAAAAGTTTCAACCTATGGGAGCAAATTTTGGAATTATAAGAAGTTTAGATGAAAATATAAGAGATAAAAAAGAAAAATATAGAAAATTATCAGAAAGAGCTATTGAATATTTAAAAAAATCTATAAAAGGTGTATAATAAAGAATGACTGAGAAAATAAATATTGAGAAATCTATAAAAAATTTTATATATTATTTAGAATTTGAAGAAAATAAAAAAAATAATACAGTCATTTCTATAAGAAAAGACCTAAATAACTTTTTGGAATATCTTAATAAAAAAAATCTTGTCACTCTTGATAAATTAGATGAGTTAGTAATTAAAGAATATTTAACTGAATTGAAAGCTATCAATTTATCAAATTCTACTTATAATAGAAGACTTTCATCTATAAAAAAATTCCATAAGTACCTTATAAATAATAATTTGAAAGAAAAAGGAAAAGAGATTTTAATAGAAGGTATGAAGAGTGATAAAAAAAAACTTGAATATCTAAATCCTGATGAAATTAATCTTTTAAGAGAAGAAATGAGGGAAGAAAGTTTTAATGTGCTTAGAGATAGACTTATGTTTGAGCTTCTATATTCAAGTGGAATGACTGTAGCAGAACTACTTTCATTAGGAGAATTAAATTTTAATTTAGAAAAAAGAGAAGTTTATCTTTTAAAAAATAAAATTTCAAAAGTTTTGTATTTTAGTCAAACTTGTAAAGAAGTATATTTGAAATTCCTTGTTGCAAAAAAAGAAAAATTTAAGGAAGAAGATAATTCAAATATTATCTTTGTAAATAACTCTAATATGAGGTTAACAGATCGTTCTATTAGAAGATTAATAAATAAATATTCAGAGAAAGCTAATTTACAAAAAGAGGTTAGCCCTTACACTCTTAGACATTCTTTTTGTTTATATATGTTAAAGAATGGTATGCCTAAAGAGTATTTAGCAAAACTTTTAGACTTAAAAAGTATTGGACTATTGGATATATATGAAGATTTATATAAAAAGGAGCTAAGAACAGTTAATAAAAACATATAGAAATATATCTTAAAATGTAAAAATATATGAAAGATGTTGGATAATGTATAGAGCCATAAAGATAGAGTTAAAACTAACAGTGGCACAGAAGATAAAAGTATATCAAACTATTGGTATTGAAAGATTTATATATAATGAATATATTAAATATAATCAAGAACAATATGAATTAGGAAATAAATTTGTTAGTGC
>ERZ773100.194-NODE-194-length-36583-cov-7.496468_pt1 | contig 36583 bp, 29 predicted proteins | sample MGYA00511119_ERZ773100 | MGnify/ENA primary metagenome ERZ773100 (study PRJEB29015, sample SAMEA2738000) | human oral metagenome | biome: human oral; feature: human-associated habitat; material: dental | place: China | collected 2111 ...
ATGAAAAGTCGCTGCGCGGGAGCTTTGCGGCTATATAAATTAACGGCCGCGCTTACTTTTATCGTCGCCGTTGTGGCTTTTGCGTGTTACTTCTGAGCTAAATTTGTTTGCCCGCTTAGACGGTTACGGAATACCGATTTAGACGGCCTCGGTTTGGTGCGCAAAATTCAACAACTGTTTTTCATGGCGAGATAAACGGGATAAAATTGATTGCTTTTGCGGGCCATTTTTGTAGCGACTATTTTAAGCGATGAAACAGCGGTTAGTATCGCCGGCGCACCGTATCGAGCGCTTTTAAATTTGACGATTTCGTCGGTATTTTAAAATTTCAAAGCATAAAAAATCCAGTGCAAAAAGACGGAATGGACAACCGAGTAAGTTTAGTCGGGGCAAAATATACGAATTTCCTTTTATAGCACCACGACCTCGGTTTCCAGTTCGATACCGAATTCCTCAAAAACGCGGCTTTGCGCTAAATTTATGAGCGCAATCACATCCTCAAAGCTCGCGCCGCCAAAATTTATGATGAAATTGGCGTGCTGCTCGCTAAATTTCGCGCCGCCGATCGCGTGGCCTTTAAGCCCTACTGCTTCAATCAGCCTGCCCGCGGCGTCATTCGGCGGGTTTTTAAAGCAGCTTCCAAAGCTAGCCCCCTTTGGCTGGTTGGCGCGTTTGGCGGCGAAATCCGCGGCGAGCTCAGCATCAAAGTCGCGCGAAATTTTAAACTCGGCGCCCAAAATCGGCTCCTCGATCCCGCTTCTTCGGTAGCCGAAGCTTATCCGCTCGCGCTCCACCCAACCGCGCGTTAAACGCACGGCAAGCAGGCTATCGCTGATGCTAGCGCCGGCGAGCCCCGCATTCATTTTGATTAGCCCGCCGAGCTGGCCTGGAATGTTGCGCAAAAACTCAAAGCCGCCGAGGCCTTGCTTTTTGGCGAAGTTGTAAATTTTGCCCGACTTTGTCGTAGCCCCGATGCTAAGGACATCTCCGCTTAGGCTTATGCGGTCGAACTCCTCGCTTAGCATCGCAAGGTGCGGCGGCGCAGGCGAGATGAGCAAATTATTGCCGCCGCCGATGATCGCGCCCCCCGCTATGCTCTCAAACTCTGCAAAATCGGCATCGTCTTTTAAAATTTGCACCGCAAAGCTCCCGCCGATGCGCACGGAGGTGTATTTGCTAAAATCTATCTGCTTTGTTTTCAAAATTTTGCCTTTTAAATTTCATTTTTTGGTTTCGTCAATTTAAAATTTCATGCTCGCCGCGCATCGTTTTAAAATTTAGCGATACCGCCGCGAGGTGCGGTGCGAGACGCAAACGCTATTTCAAAATTTAGCGCCGCCAGCGCGATTGAATTTATCTCGCTTTCGATACGTTTTCAGCAGCGCGCTACATCGCACCGCACCTCGCACCCTGCGGCACAAAATACAGCCGCGCAATGTAGCGCCGCGCCGTGAAATTTCATCGCTGCGTAGCCGTAAATTTAAAGCGTGCAGATTGCACGGCGACAAATAGCACTACAGCGCGGTCGATTAACGAACTTGGCGGCAAAATCACGGCAAGCTTGACGTTAAATTTGCGCGCAAATTTTAAATCTACATTGCACTCCGCGGCTAAATCCAAAAGCGGCGATACATTACCGCTACGGCAAAAGCGATATAAAATTCTACCTCGCGTCTGCCCTTACGCCGAAGTAAAATTTTCGCCGAGGCACAAACCCCTTAACGCCGAGAAATTTAGCCAAAACGCGATTTCATTCCGAGCAAAATTCACCCGAAACAAGAGCCAAAAATTTAATCTAAAATTTTAATCTCGCTCGGCCCTACATCGGGTTTTGCCCGCCGCAGTCCGCAAAGCGAATCTCGTTATATTCGCGCGGGATAAAATTCTCCTGCGCGCTAAGCGGCGCAGGGTAAAATCTGCGCTCGTAACCAAGCTCAAATAGCCTATCTATCGCCCTTATCTGCACTCCCGAAAGCTCGATCGAGGCCTCGTTGGCATAAAGGCTCAGATATTTTTCGAGCTTTGCGTCGTCCACGCGGATGAGATTTCGCTCGAGAAGCATGCGCGATAAAAGCGGCTTATGTGCGGTGGCGATACGTACGCCCTCCGTTAGCACGCGCTCGCACTCGATGGCGTCCGTTATCGGCAGGCTGCGGCGAACCGCCATGCCTCCTAGTGGCAGCGGCAGATTTTCGCCAGCTAGTTCGCTCCAGATGTCCCAGATCTCGCGCTCCACGCAAAGCTCGTCCGAAAAGTCCAAAATACTCTCGTGTATCAGCACGCCCGCGTCTACTTCGCCGCTTAAAACCGCGCCTTCGATCTGCAGGAAGTTTTTATAAATCACGCGCGCCTGCGGGTATGCCATGCGAAAAAGTAGGGCATTTGTCGTGTGTTTGCCGCTGAGCGCGACCTTGAAATTTCGCTTTAAAATCGCGCCCTTTTTCTTAACGAGCTTTGGGCCGTAGCCCTCGCCGAAGCTCACCGCCGTGCGCAAAAGCGCGTATTCGTCGCAGATAAGCGGATATAACGCGAAGCTAATCGCCGTGGCCTCATAGGTGCCCTTTAGCGCCTCGTCGTTTAGGCTCTGGATATCAAGCGCCGTGGCGCTAAGCTTTAGATTTTTTGAACTCACCCAGCCGAAATCAATAGCCTTATACATAAAAATATCGTCTGCGTCGGGCGAGTGAGCAACGTTTATATGCTTAAAAATCTTCAAATTTTATCCTTTTTGCTCCGCTTTAAATTTTGCGCGCGGCCTGATTTTGAAATGTTGCGAAATTATAGTGAAATTTTGCTACAGCCCTCATAAAAATAAGGAATTTCTAAAGAAAAACGTGAAAAATTAGGCCCGTTTAAAAGGCTAAATTTAATGCTCTCCGCTCGCCCTGCAGAGCTTTTGCGCTCCTTAAAAATTTCAAATTCCGATGCCGCGCCGAATTTGCGCGAATAATCAAAAATTCATTTCAAATTTGGTAAAATCAGGTGAATTTATTTTTAAGGAAAAACATGGACGAGGGAAAGAAAAAGACGCTGGATGCGGCGCTAAAATCGATCGACAAAGCTTTCGGTAAGGGCACGCTCGTGCGGCTGGGCGATAAGCAGGTCGAGCCGATAGACGCCATCTCTACGGGCTCTGTGGGGCTTGACATCGCGCTTGGCATCGGCGGCGTGCCGAAGGGGCGTATCATCGAGGTTTACGGGCCTGAGAGCTCGGGCAAGACGACGCTTACGCTTCACATCATCGCCGAGTGCCAAAAGGCGGGCGGAATTTGCGCATTTGTGGACGCCGAGCACGCGCTAGACGTCAAATACGCTTCAAATTTAGGCGTCGATACCGACAATCTCTACGTCAGCCAGCCCGACTTCGGCGAGCAGGCGCTTGACATCGTAGAGACCCTAGCAAAAAGCGGCGCGATCGATCTTATCGTCGTAGATAGCGTCGCCGCGCTCACGCCGAAAAACGAGATCGAGGGCGATATGGGTGATCAGCACGTAGGGCTTCAGGCGCGACTTATGAGCCAAGCGCTACGCAAACTCGCCGGCGTCGTGCATAAGATGAACACAACGGTGATCTTTATCAACCAAATCCGTATGAAGATTGGCGCGATGGGTTACGGCACGCCCGAGACGACGACCGGCGGCAATGCGCTTAAATTTTACGCTTCGGTGCGCATCGACATACGCAAGATCGCTACTTTGAAACAAAACGAAGAGAGCATCGGCAACCGCGCCAAGGTCAAGGTCGTAAAAAACAAGGTGGCGCCGCCGTTTAAGATCGCGGAATTTGACATAATGTTCGGCAAGGGTATCAGCAAGGTGGGCGAGTTGATCGATTACGGCGTCAAGCTCGACATCGTCGATAAAAGCGGCGCATGGTTCAGCTACGGCGACACTAAGCTGGGTCAAGGACGCGAAAATGCTAAAATTTATCTAGAGAATAACCCTGCTGTCGCCGAAGAGATCACTGCAAAGATCCGCGAGCAAATGGGTAGCGTAAATTTCAGCACAGACGCGGACGATGAAGAAAATTTACAAAGTGGAGATGAATGATGATTTATATCGAAGATGTTTATGCGATAGAGGTGTTAGATAGTCGCGGCAACCCGACCGTGAAGGCGACCGTGGCTCTAAGCGACGGCACCGTAGCAAGCGCGATAGTCCCAAGCGGCGCAAGTACGGGCAAACGCGAGGCGCTGGAGCTTCGCGATGGGGGCGATAGATACTGCGGCAAGGGCGTGCTAAGGGCTGTTGAAAACGTAAATTCGCAGATCGCGGAGACCGTGATCGGGCTGGATGCCTTCGATCAAAAGGCGCTTGATGATGAGATGAGAGAGCTTGACGGCACCGATAACTACTCAAGCTTAGGCGCAAACGCCGTGCTTGGCGTATCTATGGCGGTAGCGCGCGCGGCGGCAAAGAGCCTTGACGTGCCTTTGTACCGCTACCTGGGCGGCGCGAACGCTAGCGTACTGCCGGTGCCGATGTTTAATATAATTAACGGCGGCGCGCACGCAAACAACAGCGTGGATTTTCAAGAATTTATGATTATGCCGTTTGGATTTGATAAATTTAGCGACGCGCTGCGAGCGGCGAGCGAAATTTACTACACGCTAAAAGGCCTACTAAATGCGGCCGGCCACAGCACGGCAGTGGGCGATGAGGGCGGTTTTGCGCCAAATTTAAACGATAACGAAGAGCCGATCAAACTAATCATGCAGGCTATCGAAAAAGCTGGCTACAAAGCGGGCGAGCAGATCAAACTGGCCCTGGATGTGGCTGCTAGCGAGCTGTACGAAAACGGCAAATATAAGCTAGAGGGCAAGGAATTTTCAAGCGAAGAGCTGATAGAGCGATACGCACAGCTTTGCGAGAAGTACCCGATATTTTCGATCGAAGACGGCCTAAGCGAGGACGACTGGGCGGGCTGGGCAAAGCTAACGAGCAAGCTTGGCTCCAAAGTGCAGCTCGTGGGCGACGATCTTTTTGTAACGAATGAGAAAATTTTGCGCGAAGGTATCGCCAAAGGCGTAGCTAACGCGATTTTGATCAAACCAAATCAAATCGGCACGGTTAGCCAAACTATGCAGACGATCCGCCTAGCACAGCGCAAAGGCTACCGCTGCGTGATGAGCCACAGAAGCGGCGAGAGCGAGGATAGCTTTATTGCAGACTTCGCCGTCGCGATGAATACGGGCCAAATCAAAACGGGCGCGACCTCAAGAAGCGAACGCAACGCCAAATACAACCGCCTGCTTGAGATCGAGCGCGAGACGGACGAGTTTTTAGGAAGCCAAATTTAAAATGTTTTTTAAAAAAAAGTCCAAGCGGAGCTTAAAAGGCGCGCAGCGCTCCTATACGGACGGAGTGGATTACGCGGATACGCAAGGCAGATATTCAGACGCAGACTTTGACGAGGACGATTTTTTTGACGATGATGAATTTTATAGCGATGAAAATTTTGGCGGAGGCTTTAGCGAGGTAGGGGCTGGCTTCCGCCAAAATCGTAGCGGTGCTTCGCGTGGTATAGATGAAGCAGGCTCTACCTCTGAAGCCACAAGCAGCAGCTCTAATTTAAGCGGTAAAAGCTCTACTACAAGCGGAAACTACGAAGGTAGCTCGCAAGCAGACGCGAGCTTTTACGGCGCAGAATTTATTGGGAGCAGCGATTTAAAGAATGCAGAGTTATACGCTAAAGAAAACTGCTTTCCAAACGACGCGGGTTTTGCGGCTCAGAGCGTAGACTACAGCTCTCAAGGCATGGGCTTTGCGGCGCAAGACGTAAATCCTGCCGCGCAAGGATTTTCTTTTATGCCGCAGAACGCAGATCCTGCCGCTAAAAAAACTTCAAAGAAGCGTAAAAATTTAAAAGAACGGCTGAATTTTATCAATCCGTTTTCACCGCTTAAGCAGATTTTTGCAGCTCTTGCGCTGATCGTCTGCGTCGTTTTTGCGGGTATCTTTGTGGGTGATGTGCTATTTGGCAAGCGATCGTTTGAAGTGCTGCGCCAGCTGCAAAAAGAAAAGGCGTTTTTATTCACCGACGTCGAGCGGCTAAAAGAGGAAAACGCCGAACTGCAAAAGCTTTATTTAGAGCGTCGCTCGCTCGATCCGGACCTTAAAAAATGAAAAAAATTTTTTTGCTAATTTTAGGTCTTTGCGCTTTTTTAAACGCAGAGAATTTAAATAGCGCAAATTCAAACGCTACGAAACCTAGCATCGTCGCGGTAAAAGAGCAAAATTCTACCGATTTGGCGATTAAAGAGCCAAAGACAGGTGCACAAAGCCCAAGCGCTAAAAAGCAAGCTGTAATGAAACCTGAAACATCTAAAAGCCCTACCGCAGCAATGCAAAAAAGCGCCGCAGAAGCAAATTCTAGCGTCAAAGTAAGCGTCGCCAAAAAATCCGTGAGCGCACAGCTCTCGCAGACCGAAAAAAAAGCTCCTGGCCCCAAAGCGGGCATCGGCGCTCCTTTGCAGGTCATTAAAACGGAGCTGAACTCTTCTGCGCAGCCTTCAGTTGCGATGCTTCCGCCTCCTGATGAGTTACCGATTGCGCCGGAAGTAAGCGAGTCAAATTCTACGATAGCGCAAAATTTTAGGGCGGCACAGAATTCTATAGCGCAAAATTCTACGGTGCAAAACTCCACTATGCAACAAAACGCGCAATCTGCTCCGCAAAATTCCAATCCGGTGCAAAGCTCCGCCGCCACGTCGCAAAATACTCCCGCGCCTAAAAATTTTACGCAGCAAACCTTTGCGCTTCCCTCCGACGCCCTTACGATCGAAAGCTTAATTGTGCGATATAGGGACGACGACGGGGCTCTGCACGAAAAGATCATTGATATCAATCGCTCAATTGATTGGCACGATGATTTCGTGCTAAGCGCTAGCGCCAAACCCGCGCTACATAGGGCACTGGACGTCTCGGTTACTTCGACTGATCCAAATTTACAAAAGCAGGTCTCGCAAAGTGGCATCACGCCTAGCTTCGCGCCGCGCCTGGAGCTACCGCTAGAGACGCTTAAATTTGACGACGGATTAAAATTTGTCATCCGCAAAGACAGCGTGCAGCTCATCACCGCAGACGATTTCAAAAGCTTCGACGCAAATGCTTCGGGCACGCTTGAAGCGGAGTTTTGGCGCCAAGAGATCCCGCTTAGCGGCGCGAGCTTCGCTGTAAATATCGGTGGCTTTAGCGATATTAATGTCACTAAAGAGGACGGCTACTACCGCATCGGCGTACGCTCGCGCGAGGGTAACCTCAGCATCAGACGCAAAGATGGCGGGTATTTGATCTACAAAAATTCTAATTAAGGAGAGACTATGACACATTTAGAGATTATGAAATTTCGCCACGCGTGCAAAATTTTTGACGAGAATAAAAAGATCGGCAAAGCCGATTTCGACGCTATTTTGCAGGCGGGCATCTTAGCACCTAGTTCTACGGGGCTAGAGCAATGGGACTTTTTGGTTGTGCAAAACAAGGCGCTGCGCGAGCAGATACGCGAAAAATCATGGAATCAGCCGCAGATCACCTCTTGCTCACATCTGGTCGTGATTTTAGCAAAGATCAAGGACGAAGTGATTATATCGAGCGAATGATTACGCGTAAAAAAGATGAAGCGCCCAAATATATCGGCGACAGGCATAAATTTTATCAAGATTTTTTAAGCGGTTATTTTCACAACGATGATGAGGAGCTATTTAATTGGTCGCACGCGCAGTGCATGTTCGCAGCACTTGCGATGATGAACGAGGCCGCAAGCCGCGGCATCGACAGCTGCCCGATGGAGGGCTTTGATCGCGCAGCGCTCGGAGAGATTTTGAATCTAAAATGGAATGATCGCCGCGTGGCGCTACTCGTGCCTTTCGGCTACCGCGTAAATCCGCAGCCTAAAAAGATCCGCCGCAGCATGGATGACGTAGTAAAGTGGATTGAATAAGCTAGCAAGCGCTTTTGAACCGCTAAGTTTGAGGCACAGTAAATTCCAAAGTCTAGTGCGCGAAGCGGTACGCGCATTTTTTAGAAATTTACCGCGCTTTAGCCTTTTTTCTCGCCCGCAAATCTTGTGCGGCGAGATTTAAAATTTTATAAAATCACCGAAAATTTAAACGAAGGAGCGAGCGTGAAAAAAATGTGGGAGGGGCGCTTTAGCGAGGCGAGTTCGGCGCTTTTGGAGGAGTTTAACGCCTCGATTGGCTTTGATAGGGCGCTTTGGCAGGAGGATATCGCGGGCAGCAAGGCACACGCTCGGATGCTCGGCGCTTGCGGGATTTTAAAGGCTGAGGAGAGCGAAAAGATCGTCGCGGGGCTTGACGCCGTGTTTGAAGAGATAAAAAGCGGTAAATTTGAGTTTAAAACCGCCGACGAGGACATCCACATGGCGGTCGAAAAGCGCCTGAGCGAGCTCATCGGAAGCGATCTTGGCGGTAGGCTGCACACCGCGCGCAGCAGAAACGATCAGGTCGCGCTTGATTTTCGCCTCTACGTGCTTAAAAGTGGCGCTCAGGTTGCCGAAAAAATCCGCGAGCTAGTCGCGGCTCTGCGAGATATAGCTAGCGAGCACGCAGACACGCTGATGCCCGGCTACACGCACCTTCAGCACGCCCAGCCCGTGAGCCTTGCCTATCATTTGCTAGCTTACGCGTTTATGTTTCGCCGCGACTACGAGCGCTTTGCCAGCTCGCGCGAGCGAAACAATCTCTGCCCGCTAGGCTCCGCCGCGCTTGCGGGCACGCCGCACCCGATAAATCGCGAGCTGGTCGCGCAGCAGCTGGGGTTTGCGGGAGTGACGCCAAACGCGATGGATAGCGTCAGCGACCGCGATTTTGCGCTGGAGATTTTATTTAACGTAAGCGTGCTGATGATGCATGCGTCGCGCCTATGTGAGGAACTCATCTTGTGGAGCTCGCAGGAGTTCGGCTTTGTGGCAATCAGCGACGCGTACAGCACGGGCAGCTCGATCATGCCGCAGAAGAAAAATCCCGACGTCGCCGAACTCATCCGCGGCAAAACGGGGCGCGTAAACGGCAATCTCGTCGCGCTGCTAACGGTGATGAAAGGCTTGCCGCTAGCATACAACAAGGACATGCAGGAGGACAAGGAGGGCGTTTTTGATAGCGTCGTCACCGCGCTTGCGAGCCTTGAAATTTTAAAACAGATGCTAAAAACGGCTAAATTTAACAAGCAAAATATGCTAGCAATGACGCGCCGCGGGCACCTCACGGCGACCGATCTGGCGGATTATCTCGTGCGGGAGAAAAACGTGCCCTTTCGCCGGGCGCACTTCATCACTGGCAAGGCCGTGGCGTATGCGGAAAATTTGGGCCTAGATTTGAGCGAGCTAAATGCGCAGCAGCTTGCAAGTATGGATGAAAGCCTGGGTGGCGATGCGGTTAAATTTCTTGATCTAAACGCTTCCAAAGAGGCGCGCAAGTCGCAAGGAGGCACGGCAAATGAGAGAGTGGCGGCGCAGATTGAAATTTTAAACGGGTGGCTGAAAGGCTAAATTTAAGGAGCTAAGTACCGCACGGATGCTTGGGCGAAATTTGGTGCTAAGTTTGGGCGAGGCGGTATCGCTTGCGACCTGCGAAATAGACGGATAGGGCCCGATATTGAAATTTGAGGGCTAAAGCGGCGAAATTTTAGAATTTCGCAGTCGTGTCTTTAAATTTGAAACTTCGGCGGTCTGTGTGGAGCGGGCTAGGCGGTAGTGTTTTAAGCACTCGCCGCGGGTAATTGCTGCGTAAATTTAAAATGACAGCGCGCCCTAAACTGGCTTTAGAGCAGGCGCTTGAGGTTATAAAGTTAAATTTAAAAGACCGAGTCGGCGCAAAGTGGAGTGCTTGGTTACAAATTTAGGCATGAGATAAAATTTTAAAAAAGCGTGCCGCCGCTAGGTTGTTTAAGTGCGACTGAAAAACGCGCGTGGGTCTCGCGGCAGGTTTTTATCGGCGCCGAAGGCGGCGCGGAGTAGAATTGAATTTGAGCTCAAAGATTAATGACGGCGGATCGGATTTTTCGAGAGTGGAATTTAATCGAAGCAAATTTAAACATGGAGGGCGTTTTGATATATCTGGTGTCTAATACGAGATTTGAGCATCCACAGGTGAGGCAGCTTGCGGTTTGCGAGATAAAATTTCTCAAATTTAGCCTGCCTGCGCAGATCGGCGCGCTAATTTTTACCTCCAAAAATGCGGTAGCGGCGATAAAATTTAATGAAATTTCGCCTGATTTAGATACTCCCGTTTACGCTATCGGCGAGCCGTGCGCTGCGGCTGCGCGCGAGTTTGGATTTCGCGATATTTTTGTAGCGCGGCACGGGCACGGAAACGAGTTTGCCGCGGAGATCGCGCCGCTTCTAAGGGGCAGAGACGCACTGTATCTGCGCGCGAGGCAGACGGTATCAAAGCTGGAGCAAATTCTATCTAGCGCCGGCGTGCGGCTGCAAAGCGTGATCGCCTATGAAAATTGCGTCCTTAGTCTGCCCGCCGCCGCAAAGCCGCCGCAAGGCAGCACGCTGATTTTTACCTCGCCTAAAAACGTGCGCGGCTTTACCGCAAATTTCGGCTGGGACGAGGGCTACAAGGTGATCTGTATCGGTAGGACGACGGCGAGCGTTTTGAGCGAGTTTTGCGAGCCGATAATCTGCGAAAGAATGTCGATAAAATCCTGCGTCGATCTGGCGCTTTTGCCATAGTTTAAGCAAATTTAGACTATAATTTTGCCCAAGCCTGGGTGAAGCGAGAGCGTTTTATATGAGGGTTCAACATATTTGTATAAGCGACGACGTGAGAGGTCCGTGTGACGCGGCTCGGCTCGAGCTTTTTTAAAGTTACGGGTTGCGACCTAGAGATTTTTCCTAGTTGCAAGATTGGCTTTGTTTGAGCCGATTCTTTTTACGCAACGCTCACTTGGGTTTTTTACGCTACGGAGGCTTCATTGAATATCCTAATAATCGGCGGCGGCGGTAGAGAATACGCGATCGGGCTAAGACTTCGCGAGGATAAAAACGTTTTAAATCTGTATTTTGCTCCGGGAAACGGCGCTACGAAGGCGCTCGGTAAAAATTTAGATTTAAAAGATTTTGATGAGCTCGCGCTCTTTGCGAAAAACAACGACGTAGCTCTTACCATCGTGGGCGCCGAAGAGCCGCTTACAAAAGGGATCGTGGATATTTTCAAAGCGCAAGGCCTCGCGATATTCGGTCCTAGTGCTGCCGCAGCGAAGCTTGAGGGCTCTAAGGCCTATATGAAGGACTTTCTGGCGCGAAATCATATCAAAACCGCAAAATTCCTAAGCAGCGACGATCTATCCGAAATTTCAAAATTTATCGATACCCTAGACGGTCGCGTCGTGGTCAAAGCGGACGGCCTGTGCGCGGGCAAAGGTGTCATCATCGCAAATTCCAAAGATGCAGCTAAAAAAGCCGCCGCGGATATGCTAAGCGGCGAAAGCTTCGGCGAAGCGGGCAAGCGCGTCGTCGTGGAGGAGTTTTTAGAGGGCTTCGAGCTGAGCTTTTTTGCGATCTGCGACGGGGAAAATTTCGTAAGCTTGCCCGTAGCGCAGGATCACAAAAAGCTGCTTGACGGCGATCTGGGTCCGAACACCGGCGGCATGGGAGCTTATGCGCCAAGCCCGCTAGCGGATGCCGCGCTGATAAAAAGAGTACAGAGCGAGATCGTCGCACCCACGCTAAAAGGGATGCAGCAGCAGGGCGCGCCCTTTTGCGGCGTGCTATTCGTGGGGCTTATGATCGTGAGCGGCGAGCCTTACGTGCTGGAGTACAACGTCCGCTTCGGCGATCCGGAGTGCGAGGTTTTGATGCCGCTAATTGACGGAAATTTGAGCGAAATTTTATACAACGCCGCCGTAGGCAAGCTAAGTAGCATAAGTTTGAAAGAGCGATTCGCAGTGGGCGTCGTGATGGCTAGCGAGCGCTACCCTTACGGCTCTTCGCAGCCTGCTTTGATCGAGGTTGGCGAAATTCCTGCGGACGCGCATATCTGCTATGCAGGCGTGAGCGAGCGGGAGGGGCAGATTTACGCTAGCGGCGGGCGCGTTTTGGTAAGCGTGGGCGTCGCGCAGAGCCTAAAACAGGCGCGCGATGCGGCTTACGCGCTGTGCGAAAATATAAAATTTAGCGGCGCGCAGTATAGGCGCGATATCGCGCACCAAGCCTTAAGAGATAAAATTTGATCGTCGCTCCGCTTAGCAAGCGCGTAATCGCGTTTAGTATCGACGAAGCTGTGAGCGTAACGCTTTTTGTGGTCGTGCTATTTGCTATCGACGAGCCAGAGCTTGTCGCAGCGGCGCAGAGCGGAAGCAATCTTGAGGTACAAAAGATCGCGTCAAAATTCATTTTGCATTACGCGATAATAAAATTTTTATATCAGGCGATTTTTGTCTATCTATACGGCGCGACGCTAGGCAAGCTTGCGGTTAAAATTTACTGCGTCCGCGCTGACGGCAGCTCTATGGATATCGCTACTGCAGCGATCCGCGCGGCGGTTAGGTTGATAAGCGAGATGATCTTTTATATGGGATTTTTGGTGGCGCTTTTTACGAACTCGCGTCAGAGCCTGCATGATATGGCGGCGAAAACATTGGTGGTAGAGATTGAAAAAGAGTAAAAAATTTAAAATTCTAGCGCTTAGTTTTAGCGCTCTTTTAGCAAGTAGTGCGAGTGCAAAGGTCCAAGACGTCGAGCTTATAGCAGATAATGTCGAGAAAAACGGCTTTTTGACGGAGGCAAGCGGCAACGTAACGGTGTATTCGCAGGACTACTTTATCACCGCCGATCGCGCTACATACGACGAGCAAAACGGCATCATCGAGCTTTTTGGTAACGTCAATGCGATGCGCGGTAGCAGCGAAACTACGCGTGCACAGCATGTCAAAATCGATCTGAAAAACGACAAGCAGCAAGCCGACGTAAATTTTATGATGGACAAGGACTCCGAGCTTTGGATGCAAAACGACGCCAGCTGCAGCGATAGCGAGTATTACCGCGTGGAGGGCTCTAGCGTATCTAGCTGCAACGTTACCGATCCTGATTGGCGCATCAAATTTAGTAGCGGCATGCTAAATAAAGAGAGCAAATTCCTCCATCTTTTTAATCCAAGATTTTACGTAGGTGATGTGCCGGTGCTCTATCTGCCGTATTTCGGCTTCCCGACCGACCGTACGCGTCGCACGGGCTTGCTGCCTCCCGAGGCCGGCTACATCAGCAAGGAAGGGATTTACTACAAGCAACCGATCTATTTTGCGCCTTACGATAGCTGGGATTTTCAGCTCGATCCGCAGGTGCGCAGCAGAAGGGGCTTTGGCGTATACGGGACATTTCGATTTACGGAGTCGCCGTATTCTTACGGCGAGATTAGAGGCGGAGTTTTCGATAACTTCTCGCGGGCGCAAAAACGCCTTGAATACAAAAACGAGCGCCATCACGGCTTTGAAGTTCAATACGATCGCAGCAAGCTTGCAACCTATCTGCTAGATGGCGATCTGCGCGAAAATTTATGGATCGATTTTACCCAGCTAAACGATCTGGAATATTACGATCTGAAGGAAAAGGGAGGTCTTGGCAACGATGCGGATAATTCGCTCGTAACTTCACGGCTGAATTATTATTTGACCTCAGACGAGCACTATTTTGGCGCTTACGGACGCTACTACATCGATACGAGTAAGCTAAACGCCGATAATACCTTCCGCAACGAAGATACCGTCCAAGAGCTTCCGACGCTGCAATATCATAAATTTAGCAATGATTTGGGACTACCAAATTTGATCTATTCGCTTGATGCGAAGGCGCGTAATTATACCAGATGGGAGGGCGCGACTGCTCGCCAATACGAGTTTGACGTGCCGATTAGTATAAGCACGCCACTACTGGCGGATTATTTAAATTTCGCCTTTACCGAGCGAGTGTATATGACTAATATCGATTGGCACGATAAATTCTACTACGCAAACGGCGATCTTGGCGAGGATAAAAGTACTTTCTACGCTAATCAATACACCGAGCTTTCACTCTACACCGACGTAGCCAGGGCTTACGATAGCTTGTATCACACTATGAGCTGGAGAGCGGATTTTAGAATTCCCGGATGGCAGCAAGGCGACATCGAGGATAGAATTTTAAAGTATCATCAGTATAAATACGACCTTGCTCGCGGCGCAGTAGATCGCTCGCGGCTGGGTAACTTGCAAGACTCACTTTATTGGGAGGATAACTTCTTGAGCGAGCTTAGTGACGAGTACACTCACGAAAATGCAGCTTTAAGTATGACGCAGTTTTTTTATAATGAAGACGGACGTAAATTCTTACGCCATAGCGTCAAGCAGCGATATGACTTCGACGATCACGAGTTCGACGATTTAGAACACCGCATCGATGCATATTTTGCAAATGGGTTAAATATCGGGAACCGCTTTACCTACTCACATAAATATAAAAGCTTCGATAAGGTCTATACCTACGCCAACTACTCCAACGACGACTTTAGCTTTGGACTTAGTCACGCTTACGAATATGAAAAGCTAAGCATGGAGCCTAAACGCTATACGAAAGATAACTACGGCATCGTAAACGCTTCGGTAAATTTGCCTAGGAATAATAAAATTTTTGGGCGTTGGGATTACGACTTGGAGCGATCTTATTCTAAAATGTGGCGTGTGGGGCTTTCTCATACGCGCAAGTGTTGGAATTACTCTTTTGTGTATCAAGAGGATATTGAGCCTAAAAATACCAGTACGACGGGCTACAGCAAAGCAAGCAAGGAGCGCGGAATTTACTTTCTCGTAAATTTCTATCCGTTCGGCGGAGTGGGGTATGATTTTTCAGTAGATAGTGAATATGGAAGCGAAAAATAATGACGCCTAGAGCTGAGCTGATGTTTGAAAACCAAATCGACGCCGCGATGAAACTTGCAGAAATTTTACCCGCTACCGTGATCAAAAACGAAAATTTTCTGATAATCGCTCAATCCCTGGAGTCGCTTCCTATCGCAAACCATCTTGCTCTAAAGCTGGGGCTTGCTTATGAGTTTTTATTCACAGAGCCCGTTTTGGCGCCCAATAATCCGGAATGCGCGATTGCGTGCGTAAGCGAGACCCAAGAGATCGTGATGGTAGATGAGCTCGTGCGAAGCTTCGGCATCAGCCTGGATTACGTTTACGGGCAGGCGAATAGACTTTATGAGGAGAAAATTTTAAAAAATATGTATAAATTTCGCAAGGGCGAGCTTTTGGGAAATTTGGAGAAAAAAAACGTCATCTTGGTAGATGAGGGGTGTGAGAGCGGGCTGACCGCGCTTACGTGCATAAAGACGCTCGTAAGCTTAAACGCCAAAGCGATCTTTTATGCCACGCCCGTTATCGGCAGCGATAATGCAGACGAGATCGCCATGCTAGTAGATGGAATTTATGCCGTTCACAAGATCAGAGACTTTGTGAACGTGGATTTTTATTACAAAGAAAAAACGCTCTCAAGCGCGGAGGAGATAATGCAAATTTTAAACAAATGCCCGCTTTATCTGCCGTTTCACGAAACCAACAAAAATAAGGAGAAAATTAATGCAGTGCAAAATTGAAGTAAATGGCAATACCGAAATTTTCGATATCAATAAGGTCGCAAAGCAAGCCGCGGGTGCGGCGCTTTTGCGTGTGAAAAATACCGTCGTGCTAGCTACCGTAGCGCGCGAAGAGACGCAGGTGCAGGAGGACTTTTTGCCTCTTACCGTGCAATATATCGAAAAGATGTACGCAGCAGGTAGAATCCCCGGAGGCTACATCAAGCGCGAGACCAAGCCGGGCGATTTTGAGACGCTAACGAGCCGCATCATAGACCGCTCGCTGCGCCCGCTCTTTCCAAAGGGATACGCATATCCGACGCAGATCGTAGTTTACGTGCTATCGGCAGATCCCGAAGTCGATCTGCAAGTCGTTGCTCTTAATGCGGCGTCTGCGGCGCTGTATCTTAGCGATATCCCGATTAAAGCGCCCGTTTGCGGCGTGCGCATAGGCTATCAAAATGGAAATTTCATCCTAAATCCGAGCAACTCCGCGCTTAAAAATAGCGCACTTGATCTTTACGTAGCCGGCGTCGGCGATGAGCTTTTGATGATCGAGATGCGCTCCCTGCCGCAGATTAACGGCGGCGCGCAGCAGATGAATGAATTTGGCGAAGATCTGATGGTAGATGCGATTGATTTTGCCACAAAGGCGATAAGTGCTGGCTCAAACGCTTACGAAGAGGCTTTTCTGCCGCTTAAAAAGCCGGATGCGAGCTTGGAGTACAAGCCCGAGATCGAGGATGAGGATATCGCGGATTTTATCGACGCGAACTACAAAGACGCCGTCAAAGCTGCAATCAATCAGATGGCAAAGAGCGAACGCGCTACCGAACTAAACAAAATCGTGGATCAAATTTTAACCACCGAGGCTGCGGCGCAAAACGAGTGGAGCAAAGAGGTGATCTCCAGCGTCATCGGCAAGTATAAGCGCGGCATCATCCGTACGCAGATCATCGAAGATCGCCGCAGAGCCGACGGACGCGCGCTTGATGAGGTGCGCCCGATCAGTATCGAGACCAATATCCTGCCGTGCGCGCACGGAAGCTGCCTATTTACGCGCGGACAGACGCAGGCTTTGGTCGTCACTACGCTGGGTGGCGATAGCGATGCGCAGCTAAGCGACAGCCTAACGCAGCTCGAGCCGATCAGCGATAGATTTATGTTTAACTACAACTTCCCGGGCTTTTGCGTAGGCGAAGCAAGCCCGCTCAAAAGCCCGGGTAGACGCGAGCTGGGACATGGAAATTTAGCCAAAAAAGCGCTATATCCGAGCATCGATCTAAACTCGCCGCAGTCTATCCGCGTGGTGAGTGAAATTTTAGAGAGCAACGGCTCAAGCTCGATGGCTTCGGTCTGCGGCGGCGCGCTATCGCTTCGGGCGGCGGGCGTACCTACGCTAAAGCTCGTTGCGGGCGTCGCGATGGGTTTGATTTTTGAGGGCGACAAGCATGCCGTGCTAACCGACATAATGGGGCTTGAGGATCACGACGGAGATATGGATTTTAAGGTCGCGGGCACCTATGATGGCATCACCGCGCTTCAGATGGATATCAAGCTCGGCGGCATCAGCCTGGAGGTTTTAAAAGAGGCTCTAGCGCAGGCAAAGCAGGCTCGCGCGCATATTTTGGGCCTTATGGAGCAGGCGGATGCGGCGATCGTTATAAACGAGGACGTGCTTCCGAAGCTTGAAATTTTTAGCGTCGAGGCAAGCAAAATCCCCGACATCATCGGCCAGGGCGGCAAGGTCATCAAAGAGATCACCGAAAGTTTCGGCGTAAATATCGATCTGGATCGCGAAAAGGGCGAGGTCAAGATTCAAGGCGCCAAAGCTAGCGCCGTATCGGGCGCGAAAGAGAAAATTTTATCGATAGTTTCAAATTCTCGCGATTTTCGCAAGCCGCGCGGTGAACGCAAAGAGATAAAATTTCAGATCGGCGAGGAGTTTGACGGCGTGGTGCAAAGCGTGCTGGATTTCGGCACCTTTATCTCGCTGCGAGACGGCGTGGACGGGCTACTGCGCGCTAAATTTATCACGACGCCTTACAAGGCGGGCGACGTGGTGCGAGTGCGCGTGACCGATCAGAAAGGCACTAAAATTTCACTGGAATTAGCTTAAAATTTTAATAGGAGCGTAAAGATGCAGCTTAAAAAGATATTTTTCCCTATCGGCGGCGGCGAGGAGCTGGCAGAGCGCATACACGGAGCCCTGCTCGTAAATAAATTTTTCGGTACGCACATCAACATAATGGCGTGCCAGCTCGATCCTAAGATGATCTATAACGTCCGCATGACGCTAAAAGGCGGCGTGCTGATGGAGGAATTTTTAAAATCTGCAGGAGATGAGATGCAGGCCGAGCGCGAGGAGATCAGAGCGATCTTCGACACTGAATGCGCCAAGCTGGGCCTAGATCAAAACGACGACGATCACGTCCCAAATAGCGCCGCTTTGAGGCATATGGTAGGCATCCGTTCCGAGCTGGTCGAGAAATACTCCAAATATTGCGATTTGGTGCTGGTCTCCGTGCCGCCTACGGGCTCTATCACGGGTACGTTTGAGGCTGCGGTTACCAAAAGTGGCAAGCCTTGCATCGTCATACCGCGCAAGCTGCAGGAGTTTAGGGCGGATAAAATTTTAGTCTCGCTTACCGGTACTGCGGCGTCTGCGCGAGCGCTCGATAATTGGCTAGGGCTTTTACAGCGCGCCAAATCCGTCACCGTCATCACCGCAAACCACTACCTTCAAGATGATCTTGCCGAAACGAAGCGCCGCATAAGCGACTATCTAGCCTTGCATGACGTTAAAATCGATGTTTTTGAGGCGTTAAACGCCGAGGGCAAGATCCCGGGACAGGTGCTACTAGAGTATGCAGACGCGGGCGATTTCGACCTCATAGTCGCGGGCTTGCACTCGGACAGCGGCATAAAGGAGATATTCCTAGGCGGCGCGTCGAAATACTTCCTACAAAAGACGAAAATTCCAGTCTTAATGTAGCTTGAAGCCTAGACACCGTGTCGCGGCACACCGCCCGCACCGCGTCTAGGCTTAAGTCGGCTTTTAAGTGCCGCAAGCTAAAGCTTAAATTTTAATCGGCTCGCCGCCATGACTTTGTTAGCCCGCCCGTAAATAGTGCAGTTATGCTTCTTACGGAGGGGTTACGATTAATTTTTGCCGCTAGCTTTGCTAACGAGCCGCATTTGCTTTGCCGCGGCTAGAGAGCAAATATGTCCGCGGCGAGCAGAGTTAGCGGTCGCGGCAAGCTCGTCGGTCTATCTTTAAGCGCGGCGAGTTTGAAATTTCTATGCTTGCCGTTTTCGGCTGCGTAGCGAAGTTTTGCATAAAATTTGCGCTTGAAATTTCTGTTTGCACGCTAAATTTTAAATTCCAAGGAGCGTAGATGGCTTTTGAAAACGCAATCATCACCAAAGAGGATGATGAGAAGTATGGATTGAGCGAAATTTACTACAAATATAATCCATACTATGAGACTTTTATTAACGAGCTTGGTTGGACTATTGATCGAGATACAGATTGCTGGCTATGGAAAATTTATAGTTTTCCTGATCCAGATTATGACCATGGCACTGATTCTAAAGGAATTTGGATTTTATATTATAATGGTGAAGTTATTGAAGTCACCCTTGATTATGATATCGACGAAGCATTGAGACCCGAAGAATTCCATAGAATTTGGAAACTGCTTAATCTAAATCCAAAGCAAACACCTCTTTTGTCGGCAAGCGATATAATGAAGCTGTTGAATGTAATATTAAAAGCGTATGGTTATTCTACTCGGGAACAAATCCCAAACTACACTATGGAGCTACAAGACCTAACCAATCGCGCCGCAAAATAGAGCTTTAAATTTAACCTCATTTTAGTCCCGCATAAAATCAAATTTCATAGAATTCTAGAATTTCACGGAATTTTGAAATTCTAAAATTCCAAAATCCTATAATCTCAAAATTTTAAATTCCCGCCCTAAAATTTCTTGTAAATAAAATTTATCAAAATCATCGACGCGAGCGCCTCTATGAGCGAGGCGATGATCATCGCGAAGTATATCTCTTGCGAGATCGCGGCGGTGGAGTAAAAAAGCGTCGCCGTGGCGATGACGAGGGTTAACGGCATGCATAGCGATAGCGCGAAAAGCACCGCGCCTTTGCGCCCCAAGGTGCTTAAAAACGTAGCGCTCGCAAGCAGCCTGATGCCAAACATCAGCGCCGCTAGGCTTGCGGCAAAGCTCATCACTCCGGGCATAAGAAGCGCCTCGAGCTTGATCACCGCTCCGGTGTGTATGAAAAATATCGGCACCAAAAAGCCGAAGCCGAACGACGATAGCTTTTCGATGAGGTCGTCCTTGTGCGAGAAAAAGGTCGGCAGAAAGGTGCCTGCGATGAAGGCGCCGATTACGACCTCAAGCCCCAAAAGCATTACTCCTGCGCAGATGAGGCAAAATAGCGCCATCGCAAATCGCACGTCCTTTTCGTTTTTGTCGTACTTGGGCATGATGACCGTTTTTAGCGCGGGGAACCACCAAAATAAAATTTCAAGTCCTTTAAAAACAGCTAGCGCGGCGACCGAAAAGCCCAAAAGCGCGCCGATGTGAAGCGCCATCTCCACGCCGAAGCCGTTTTTAAGGTAGATGCCGCCCACTGTGAGGACGGCGATGCTGATGAGTTCACCGATCACGCCCGCGGGCATCGCGAGATTGAGCCACGCTTGATCCTTGCCGTATTCTTTATACAGCGCCGAAAGCAGCCCGACGCTCATCAGAGGCGCGGCGATGATAAGCATCTGCGGCAGTTCAAACACCCAAACCGCAAGCGCGCTTAGGATATAAAGCAGCGCCAAAAAGATTAGGATTAGCCGCAAAATTTTGCGCGGCATCGCAAGCAGCGCGCGGAAATCCACCTCGCAGCCCGCCAAAAACATAAGGTAGCAAAAGCCGATCTGCGCGGCTAGATCGAAGGTCGCGCTTGGCGGCAAAAGCCCTAAATTTGCGGCTATTATGCCAAGCATGATCTCCATAGGCGAGAGCGGAATTCGTGCAAGGCTAGCCAAAAAGGGCGAAGCAAAGATCAAAAACGATAGCGCGATTAGGACGTAAATTTCATTCATACGCTTTGACCTCGCATCCTTTTAGATTTTCTCCGCACTGCTTTAGAATTTTTTCGCATCTTTCTAGCATTTTCTCTGGCTGCCCAGGGGCTTTTCGTATCATTTTAAGACTTCCTTTCGGTCGCTTTATAGTTCTTTGCGCTGCGAGCGGAGACGAAATATGCGCAATTTTCGCTCTTCGCCACAACGCAGGCAAACCGGAAAGTCGCTTTTTGTGCCCGTAAATCTCGCCCGGATTTAGCACGAGCGCGCCGTTTTTATCTATCGCCGCGGCGAAAAAGTGAGTGTGGCCGTAAATTTTGATAGTTGAAATTTTATCCGCGCCGCGCTCGCACGGACCCCGATTTTTACTTTCGCCGCTTGTATTAGGGTCAGAATTCGCGGTCAAATTTGAGCCCAAGTTCCGTGCGGCTAAATTTACGCATGAGTTTGGTGCGGATAAATTTGCGCTTAAGCTCGGCGGCGTTAAATTTGCTGTGCGATCCGCACTCGAGCTTGCTTTAGAGTGCATATCTGGGCTCGTATTAGTGGCTAAATTTGCGCTTGCATTTGAGTTTAAATTTGCGTTCGGGCTTGAAGCGAGGTCTGCGCCTAAGTCTAAATTTACGTTTGAGTTCGCGCCTGCATTCAAGCTCAAGCTCGCATTTAAACCCGCGGATTGCCCACTTTTTAAATTTACGCTCGCTTTATGCGCGTTTTTGAAATTTTCGTCTGCGCGGAGCGCACTATCTAAAATTTTATCAACGTCCGCGCCATTAGAATTTGCGTCTAAATTTGCCGAGCGATCCGCCGCTTTAGAATTTGCGATTAAAATTTCCCCGCGATCCGCGCTGCGGTTTGAGCCTAAATTCAGGTCGCTGTTTGCTTCGTCGCTAAAGCTAGAATTTTTGACTAGGCCCGCGCCGCAATCCCTGCGAAAATTTACCGCGCGATCTGCGCCCGTACCCACACCCAAATCCGCGCCTAAATTTAGCCCGTCTGCTTCATTTTGCGCCGCGGGTTCTTCGTCAAAGAGATAAAACGGATGGTGCATAATTTTTAGTCGCAGCCCCGCAAACTCCGTGCAAAAGGGCTCATCGTACAGGTTGAAGTCGTTTTTTAGCTCCGCAAGCGCTTCGTCGTTGTGCCCTAAAACCGCGAAGTAGGGCTTGCCGCTTTGTCGCAAAAGCCGCAGCGTCTCGCTCTCGACGATGCCCTCTGCGTGCACGAGCAGATCCGCTCCGCGCGCGATCAGCCACTCTATGGCGCTGGCAGCGACTTTTGTTTCGCGATGAGAGTCCGAGATGACGCCTATTATCAATCGATCTCTTCTTTAAGCTTGCACTGCGGGCACTCAGCGAAATTGCCTTTTTTCAGCTCTTTGCGGAGCATGTATGAGTTGCCGCATTGCGGGCATGTGCGCGCAATCGGCGCATAGTTACTCACAAAGCCGCATTTAGGGTAGTTCGTGCAGCCGTAGAATTTGCCGCGTCTGGAGAAGCGCTCGACGATCTCGCCGGTGCCGCAGCTCGGGCACTTTACGCCCGTGGAGAGCAGCGGTTTTTTCTCCTTTGCCGCGCCTTCGATTTTGCGCGAGTATTTGCACTTCGGATAGCCCTCGCAAGCGATAAACTCGCCGTATCTGCCTTTGCGTTTGATCAAATTTTTACCGCACTGCGGGCATTTTTCATCTAGCACTTCGGGCGCCGCCTTCTCCTCGCTCGCCTCCTCGGCGCTGGCGTCCGCGTTGCGCGAGTATTTGCACTTCGGATAGTTCGAGCAAGCGATAAACTCGCCGAATCTGCCCTGGCGCTTAAGTAGCTCGCCACCGCAGTTCGGGCATGCTTCGCCGATCTTTTCGGCTAGCTTTTGGCTTGCGATCGACGTTTTCCCTTTGGTGATCTCGTCCATAAAAGGGTAGTAAAAATCCGCTAAAATTTGCTGCCAGTCCGCTTTGTTTTCGGCGATGTCGTCGAGCTTTTCTTCCATTTTGGAGGTAAACTCGCTATCGACGATATTTTTAAAATTTTGCTCCAGCATCTCGGTGATCTTAAAGGCGATCTCGCTCGGCACCAGGTGCTTTTGCTCGATATTTACGTAGTTGCGCGCAGTAAGCAGCGAGATGGTAGGTGCATAGGTCGAGGGCCTGCCGATGCCGAGGCTTTCGAGCTTTTTGATGAGGCTTGCTTCCGAATAGCGCGCCGGCGGCTCGGTGAAGTGCTGCTGCGAGCTTAGGCTTTGCAGGCTCATCGCGTCGCCCGCGCTAAGGCTCGGTAAAATTTTATCCTTATCCAGATCGCCGTAAGCCTTGTAAAATCCGTCAAATTCCACCTTGCGCCCGCTGATCTTAAATGCGCCCGCTTCGCCGCGTACGATGATCGTTTGGATCTGCGAGACGCTGGGGCTCATCTGCGAGGCTACGAAGCGGTTATAGATAAGCGCGTAAAGGCGGTATTCGTCGTGAGACAGGATCTTTTGCGCGAGCTCGGGAGTAAGCTTCAGATCGGTAGGCCTTATCGCTTCGTGCGCTTCCTGCGCGCCTTTGCTTTTGGTGGCGTATAAATTCGCGCTTTTCGGTAGATACTTTTCGCCGAAGCGCTGTTCGATCAACTCGCGAGCCGCCGCGATCGCTTCTTTGGCGATATTTAGCGAGTCGGTTCGCATGTAGGTGATCGCGCCACCGTTTTTGGTATTAACCCCCTCATAAAGGCTCTGCGCGAGGCTCATCGTCTTTCGCGGATTAAAGCCCAGAGCCGTGCTCGCCGCCTGCTGTAGCGTCGAGGTCATAAACGGCGGATAGGGGTTCGTTTTGCGCGATTTGCTCTCGATACTCTCTACGCTAAATTTGTCTTTTTGCAGCTCAGAGACGATCTCGCTAGCTTGCGCGGCGTTTTTGATCGAGAGCTTTTCCATCTTTTTGCCGCGAAATTCGACGAGCTCGGCCTCCAAGTCCTTCTTAAAAACCGTGTCGATGCTGTGGAATTCTACCGGCTTGAAATTTAAAATTTCGCGCTCGCGATCGACGACGATCTTAAGCGCGGCGCTTTGGACACGACCCGCGCTTAAGCCGCGCTGGATCTTTAAATTTAAAAGCGGACTTAGCTTGTAGCCCACGATGCGATCGAGCAGGCGGCGCGCTTGTTGGGCGTTTACGCTTGCGATATTGAGCTTGCGCGGCGAGCTTAGCGCGTTTGAGATCGCGCTTTTGGTGATCTCGTGAAATACGATGCGCGGCAGCTCCTCTGCCTGCTTGCCGATCGAAGCGGCGATATGATAGGCGATCGCCTCGCCCTCGCGGTCCTCGTCCGTTGCGAGATAAATTTGATCCGCCTTTTTGGCGAGCGTCTTTATCTGCTTTACGATCTGATCGTGATCGGCGCTGATTTCGTATTCGGGCTCGAAGCTTTTATCTTTGATTTTGATGCCGAAGCGTTTTTTAGGAAGGTCGCGGATATGGCCTTTAGACGCGATTACGTCGTAATCGGCGCCTAAGAAATTTTTGATCGTTTTGGCTTTTGCGGGGGATTCTACGATGATTAAATTTTTCATTGCTTAATCCTTTAGAATTCTAGGCAGCGTGATGCCCTTTTGGCTTTGGTATTTGCCCTTTTTATCGCAGTAGCTTACCTCGCACGGCTCGTCTCCTTGCAGAAACAAAACCTGCGCGATCCCTTCGTTCGCGTAAATTTTTGCAGGCAGCGGCGTGGTGTTGGAAATTTCAATCGTGATGTGTCCCTCAAAACCGGGCTCAAAGGGCGTTACGTTTACGATGATGCCGCAGCGCGCGTAGGTGCTTTTACCGAGGCAGATCGCAAGCACGTCGCGAGGCATTTTGAAGTATTCGATGGTGCGCGCTAGCGCGAAGGAATTTGGCGGCACGATGCAGACGTCGCCCTCAAAATCCACGACGTTTTTTGCGTCGAAATTTTTAGGATCGACGACCGTTCCGCCGACGTTTGTAAAAATTTTAAACTCTCTTGCGACCCTTATGTCGTATCCGTAGCTCGAAAGTCCGTAGCTAACGACGCCGCGGCCGATATTTTCCTCGCAAAAGGGCGCTATCATATCGTGCTGCTGCGACATCTGTCTGATCCATTTATCGCTTTTCAGTCCCATAAAATTTCCTTAAAATAATCAAAATTTTTCGCGCATTATAGCAGCAAAATAAAATATAATAAAAATTTTATGCTAGAATTTTGCTTAAATTATAAAAATTTTATCACTTTTTAAGGAGCAACTATGGGACTACTCAAGAAATTTGCGTTTATTACGTTTTTTATCGCGTCATCTTTGACTGCTGCGAAGCCAAATATTTATATTTTAGCTACCGGAGGTACGATCGCGGGAAGCAGCGCAAGTGCCACTGAGGGCAACTATACCGCAGGCTCTAAGGGTGTAGAAGATATCTTATCGGCAGTGCCGCAACTGGGGGATTTAGCTACGATTAAAAGCGAGCAAATTTCAAATATCGGCTCGCAGGAGATGAACGATGAAATTTGGCTCAAGCTTGCAAACCGCGTAAGCGAACTGCTTACTAAAAACGATGTCGACGGCGTCGTCATCGTGCATGGAACCGATACGATGGAGGAGACGGCGTATTTTTTAAGCCTGGTAGTAAAATCCAAAAAACCGATCGTGTTGGTGGGCGCGATGCGAAACGCAGACTCGATGAGTGCTGATGGACCGCTTAATCTATACAACGCCGTTGCCGTTGCGGCAGATAAAAACGCTCGCGAAAAGGGCGCTCTTGTAGTGATGAACGACGAGATTCATGCTGCGCGCGAGGTTACGAAAACAAATACTACTAACGTTGCGGCTTTTGCCTCGCCGAATTCCGGCAAAATCGGCACCGTGAATTACGGAGTCGTAAATTTCTATATGGCACCGCTTCGCAAACACACCGTCGCAAGCGAGTTTAATATCAAGGATTTCAAATCCTTGCCGCGCGTCGATATTATTTACGCGCATCCGCAAGACGTGAGCGATTTCGTAGAGACTGCCGTACAAAAGGGCGCTAAGGGCATTATCGTAGCGGGCGTAGGCAATGGAAATTTATATCCGGATCTGCAGGCTGCGCTCGCAAAGGCTAGCGAAGCGGGCGTGATCGTCGTGCGCTCAAGCCGTACAGGCAGCGGCTCAACTAGCGTTAGCTCGGAGGTGGACGACGCAAAGCTAGGCTTTCTAACCGCAGATAATCTAAATCCGCAAAAGGCGCGCGTGCTGCTGATGCTGGCTCTTAGCAAAACGAGCGATAAAGCGAAAATTCAGAGCCTTTTTGCGACACATTAACACATAGGGCTTCGCGTGGATAGAATTTCGGCGCGAGGCTTTAAAATAATATTTCGGCATAAAATTTTAAAGAAAAGCAAGGCACGGAATTTTCGCGCTCGGGGCTTGGGCGTAGAATTTCGGTCGTAAAATTAAGTGCTAAATTTAAAGGATTTAAAATCATCCTGCGCTCTTACGGCAAAATTTCGTGTTTCGCTTGCGAAGTTCGAGCTTAAAATGGGCGAGGCAAATCTCGCTCCGTAAATCCTTAAAATCAGTCCGCAAATTCTGTCGTAAATTTCGCTTTGCACTTCTTAAAAGTCCCGCAAAAATCCATTTAAAGAAACAATTATAAAAATTTAGCTAAAATTTCGCAAATTTTTTCAGGAGAAATTTATGACAAAAGCAGAAATCAAAGAGTTAATGGATTTTTTCGGCGAAAAGCAGGGCATTAACGAGCTAAAAATTAAAGATAAAGATTTTGAGATCGAGATAAAAAAATATAGCCCATGCGGTGGGAGCACGTCTCAGCTTACCGCACCGGCACCTGCCCCGCAACTTGCTGCGCCTGCGGTAAACGTGCTCGTGGGCGACAAACCCGCCTCAAAAGGCGCGATGGATACGATTGATAGCCCGATGGTAGGTACTTTTTATAAAGCGCCAAGTCCCGGTGCGGCAGAGTTCGTGAGCGTAGGTCAGGTCGTGCATAAGGGCGATACGATCGGTATAATCGAAGCGATGAAGATTATGAACGAGATCGAAGCGGAATTCGACTGCCGCATCAAAAAAGCTCTCGTCGAGGACGGACAGCCCGTCGAATACGCTATGGCGCTGTTTGAGGTCGAGAAGCTATGAGGGAGCTTAAAAAAATTCTAATCGCAAATCGTGGCGAGATAGCGCTTAGAGCGCTTCGCACGATCCAAGAGATGGGCAAGCAAGCCATCGTCGTGCACTCCACCGCCGATCAGGACGCGCTTTACGTGAAATACGCCGACGCGTCGGTCTGTATAGGCGGACCGCGCAGTAGCGATAGTTACCTAAATATCCCCGCGATCATCACGGCCTGCGAGCTAACCGAAGCTGACGCGATATTTCCGGGATACGGCTTTTTGAGCGAAAGTCAAAATTTCGTAGAAATTTGCGCTAAGCACGGCATTAAATTTATCGGTCCAAGCGTCGAGGCAATGACTTTAATGAGCGATAAGAGCAAGGCTAAGCAAGTGATGATGCGCGCGGGCATTCCTGTAGTGCCTGGCAGCGACGGCGCGATCGCAAGCGTCGAAGAAGCACGCAAGCTAGCCGCTGAAATCGGCTATCCGGTCATCATCAAAGCCGCAGCCGGCGGCGGCGGGCGCGGAATGCGCGTGGTCGAGCGCGAAGAGGATATTGAAAAGCTCTTTTGGTCGGCAGAAAGCGAAGCGATGAGTGCATTCGGCGACGGCACGATGTATATGGAAAAATATATCACAAATCCGCGCCACATAGAGGTTCAGGTCTTGGGCGACGAGCACGGACACGTCGTGCATATCGGCGAGCGCGACTGCTCGATGCAGCGCCGCCATCAAAAGCTGATCGAAGAAAGCCCAGCCGTGATCTTGGACGAGCCGACGCGAAAGAGCCTGCACGAAACGGCGGTTCGCGCCGCTAAGGCGATCGGATATGCAAGTGCTGGAACGTTTGAGTTTTTATACGACGGTAAGGATAAGAAATTCTACTTCATCGAGATGAATACCCGTCTGCAGGTCGAACACACCGTAAGCGAAATGCGAAGCGGGCTCGATCTGATCGAGTGGATGATCCGTATCGCGCAGGGCGAGAAGCTGCTGCCTCAAAGCGAGATAAAATTTAGCGGGCATGCGCTTGAGTGTCGCATCACCGCCGAGGACTCCAAAAGCTTTATGCCAAACCCGGGCAAAATCACAAAATACGTCGCTCCGGGCGGCAGAAATGTGCGAATGGATAGCCACGTTTATGAGGGCTACTCGGTGCCGCCTTACTACGACAGCATGATCGGCAAGCTCATCGTTTACGACAAGGACCGCGCGCGCGCGATCGCGAAGATGAAGGTCGCGCTAGATGAGCTCATCATCGGCGGCATAAAATCGACGCGCGATTTTCATCTTAGGATGATGAATAACCCCGATTTCGTGGATAATAATTACGACACAAATTACCTAGCCAAGCATTAAATTTAAAATTCCAAGGAATGATACTCTTGGAATTTTAAAATTTATTTGAAATTCTAAATTTAAGAGCCCGCTTGAAATTTTACATTTAAAGATCTACTTGAAATTTTGCTTTAAGGCTCCGTCGCGCCACGCTTTAAATTTTGCTATTCAATTTGCCGCTAAATCTAGGTGGCGACGTGCTAGATACGCCATTGTTGCCGCTTATATGTTTTACAGCGAGATTGACGATGGGCTCGGTTAAATTTTACGTTCTGCGGCGGTTGAAATTTAGACATATGTTTTGTGTCGCCGCAGATATTTGCTTGCGTCTGCGCAATTTAGCGTTGATTGCGCCGCTATAGTATTTTTGCTTTCATCCCCACCGACCGAGTAAAATTTAATGCCACGCGCACTCTATCATCTATTTCGGCGACAGGCCACCGCCGCCTGCGAGTAAGCGGTATAAAATTTACCGCACGAGCCGCTGCACCCGTTCGGTGCAAACTTGACCGCGCTTGCCGTTGCGAGCGCGAAGTAGTATCGAGCTGCAAATTTTAAACTATCTCGTCGCACGCGCTTAAGAAATGGTGTTCTGCTTTACGAACAGAACATTTTAGATTCTCAAATCGTCAAAATTTCAAACTCCAAATTCCTCGTAAAATTTATTTAGATAATCGGCGTAGTAAAAGTTTTGATTTCTAGCGTCAAATTTGCCCGCCAGCTCCAAAGCCGTCTTGTAGTCGCTCTCATCGTCAAATGCACTAACGGCGATGAAAAATCGTAGGTCGTTTAGATCGTCGTTGCCATCAAGGATCGCCGCGGAGTGCTTGCGGGCTAAGCTTAACGCCGTCTCGCGCTCATCCAGTCTAATAGCGATCTCGATTAGCGGCGCGATCTGATTTATAACTCTGGGATTTGACTCGATCGTCGCCGTGGCCTTTGGCAGCAGGGTTTTTGCCTCCTCTATCTTGCCCGTCTTTATCATGCTAAAAAGTATCGGCGCGTAGGTTATGTGCGGCACCTCGGAGCAAGTTAGCTCGCCCGAGAGTATCGGCTCGGCAAGACCCAGCGCCGCTGCGTGCTCGCCTGCAAAATTTAAATACGCGATCTCACCCGATGCCTCGCACGCCTCGCAATCGCCCATGTCGTCTTTGGTGAGCTTTTTCCACAGCTCATAGTTTGCCTTCGCCTCCCTAGCGTCGCCCATATCGATGTTTTGATTCATCAAAGCCTTGTAGTAGGCCGCCAGCGAGAGCTCCAAACGCTCGTAGTAAAACAGCATCACCTCGTTCGTCTCGTCTATGAGCTCTTTTTCGATCACGGAGCTTTTGGCGACGCCCGAGACGATCCATTTAAATTTCCATAGGCAGTCCGTAAAGTCGTCGAAATTCGGGTATTCGCTATCTTTTAAATTTTGCGCGATATAGTCCGTGAGCCACATTAGCGCTCTGGTTCTTAAAAACGCGCCGAATTTTTCAAAATCGTCGTTTAAAACAAAGTCGCAAATTTGCGCGGCAAACGCCAAATCCTGCGCCTCGATGGCGTCTTTTATCGCATCAAACAGATACTCCTCTTTATCTGCCATACTTTTAATCCCATTTAGCTTTTCATAAAGCCCCTCTAGCGAGCTCTGCTTCATCTGCGCTCCTCGTTAAATTTTGCGATAATTATATCCGTTTAATCTGAAGCTAAGCAGCTCATCGCGATTTTAAAACCCAAAAGGCAAAATTTATAGCGTTTATTTAAAAGCAGCTCTGCTCGCGCCGTTTTAGCGCCCTATTTGCCGCCGCGATAGGCAAATTTCAGCTTTGTTATATAAATTTAATATTAAAATGCCGTATTCATAAATTTTTTAAAAAAGGGGATTTATGGACATAAACATGCAGCGCTTTAAAAGCGAGTTCGAGCAGATAAGCCGCTTTGGGGCTTTGGCGGGCGGCGGGCTTACGCGGCTTGCGTTTTCGCGCGAAGATAAAGAGGCGCGCGACTTCCTCATATCGCTACTTCAAAAAGAAAATTTCAAGATCAGAATCGACGATGCGGGCAATATTTTCGCTAAATTTATGGACGTTAAAAATCCCGATCTACCGTCCGTAAGTGCTGGCTCGCATATCGATAGCGTGCCGCAGGGCGGCTTTTACGACGGCACGCTAGGCGTCATGGCTGCTTTGGAGGCGATCCGCGCGGTGCGAGATAGTGGCGAGGAGCTTGCGCGCCCGCTGGAGCTCATCGTCTTTGTTTGCGAGGAGTCGAGCCGCTTTAAAATGGCGACCATAGGCAGCAAGATAATTAGCGGCAAGCTCTCGCGGCAGCGGCTAGGCGAGCTGAAGGATGGGGACGGAATTTCGCTATTTGACGCCATGCAAGATTTCGGGCTAAATCCCGCAAATTTAAAAAACTGCGTCCTGTCCAAATCCAGCTTTCATAGTTATATCGAGCTTCATATTGAGCAGGGACCGGTATTGCAGCGACGCGGCATCCCCGTAGGCATCGTCACGGGTATCGCCGCGCCCGTGCGATACGAGCTACGGATAGAGGGCAGAGCCGATCACAGCGGCGCTACGCCGATGGATATGCGCTGCGATGCCTTGGCCTGCGCTAGCGAGATCATTTTAAGCGTGGAGAGGATCGCAAAGACGGGCAAAACCACGGTCGCGACGGCGGGCTATGCAAACGCGCTACCCGGCGTGCTAAACGTGATCCCGGGCTCCTGCACGCTAGGTCTTGATATACGCGATATAGACGAGGATGCGCTCAGGGCGGCGGACGATCAAATTTGCGCCGCGATAGATGAAATTTGCGCTCGCAGAGGGTGCAGATTTGAACTAAAAAATCTCATCAAAGATCGCCCCGTAAAGCTAAGCGAGGAGATGATAGATCTGCTTGAGGGCTGTGCCAGCGAGCTTAAAATTCCAAGCCTGAGGCTTCCTAGCGGCGCGGGACACGACGCGATGAATATGACGGAGCTCGCAGGTCGCGTGGGGATGCTTTTCGTGCCGTGCAAGGACGGCATCAGCCACAACGTAAATGAAAGCATAAACTGGCACGACGCGTTTGCCGCTACGAAGGTTTTAGCCGCGGCGATGTTAAGCTTAGCCAAAAAATAAAGGAGAGAAGATGGATGCTATCGCACAAAAAGTAGAGGCGCTCAAAGGCGAGATGATCGGGGATCGTAGGTTTTTTCACTCGCATCCCGAGACGGGCTGGTTTACCTTTTTTACGACCGCGGTTATCGCAGATCGAATGCAGCGCCTGGGCTATGAGATAAAGCTCGGTCGCGAGGTAGTAAAGGCCGAAGCCAGGCAGGGCATAGGTAGCAAGGATGCCTGCGAGAGGGCGAAGCAGCGCGCCAAAGAGCTGCTAAACGCAGATCAGATAAAATTTCTTGACGCGATGGAGGACGGGCTAACGGGTCTCGTGGCCGAAATAGACACGGGACGCGCGGGCAAGACTGTCGCTTTTAGATTTGACATAGACGGCGTGGACGTGACCGAGAGCATGGATGCGGATCACCGTCCTTTTAAGGAGGGCTTTCGCTCCGATATTAACGGCATCACGCACGCGTGCGGTCACGACGGGCATATCACGATGGGGCTTGCTCTAGCAAAGCTGATCGCGCAAAACTTAGACGATTTTAGCGGTAAATTTAGATTTATCTTCCAAACCGCCGAGGAGGGTACCAGAGGCGCCGTGGGTATGGAAGCTGCGGGCGTTACTAAGGGCGTGGATTATCTGCTGGGCGGTCATATCGGCTTTCAGGCGACCACTATGAGAGGCATCATCTGCGGTACCAAAAAACTGCTTGCGACTACTAAATTTGACGTAAATTTGCAAGGCAAGTCCGCTCACGCCGCGGGCGCGCCGCAAAACGGAGCCAATGCCCTGCTCGCCGCAGCCGAGATGGCGCTTGATATGCACGGCATCACTAGGCACGCAGACGGCGTCACGCGTATCAACGTCGGCGTGCTGCGCGCGGGCGAAGGACGCAACGTCATCGCGCCCAACGGTTATCTCGCGTGCGAGACGCGCGGCGAGAGCACGGAGCTGAATGAGTTTATGAAGGCCAAATGCATGGACATAGTGGAGGGCGTTTCTAAAATTTATGGCGTCAGCTACGACGTGCAGGTTACGGGCGGTACTGCGGGCGGCGATAGCGACGAGGATAGCACGCAGCTTTACGAGGATGCGGCGAAGGCATCGCCGTTTATCGACGATGATAAAATCGTAAGGGAGCTAAGCTTCGGCGCATGCGAGGACTTCGCGCATTTTATGCGCTCGGTGCAAGATGCGGGCGGCAAAAGCGGATATCTGATGATCGGCACGACGCTTGCAGCGGGGCATCACAACGCCAAATTCGACTTCGACGAGGACTCGCTGCTTGTGGGAGTGGACGTGTATCTGCGCTGCGCGTATAAGCTAAATGGTAAAATTTAAGGAGAGCGACATGAAAAGAGCACTACTTCTAAGCGCTTCCAGTTACAAAGACAGCGGCTATCTGAACCACTGCAAGGGGTGGATCAAGGAATTTTTAGGAGGTCTTTGGGAGGATGAAATTTTATTCATTCCGTTTGCGGGCGTTAGGCGCACGAACGAGCAATACGAGCAGAAGGTCGCAGACTGCCTGGAGAGCAACAATATCAGATCGATCCATCGATTTGCTGATATGAAAGCCGCCGTTAAAAATGCCAAATCGATCTGCATCGGCGGCGGTAATACCTTCGTGCTGCTAAATGAGCTTTATAAATTTGATCTCTTAGGCGCGATCAAAGACGCCGTAGATAGCGGTACGCCGTATTTCGGCTGGTCTGCGGGCGCAAACGTCGCGGGCAAGACGATGATGACTACCAACGACATGCCGATCGTCTTCCCGCCCTCGCCGGTAGCCCTGGGGATCTTTCCGTATCAGATCAATCCGCACTTCATAAGCGGTAAAATTTCAAACCACAACGGCGAGAGTAGGGAGGAGCGGCTGGAGGAGTTTTTGATCGTCAATCAAAACGACAGCGTCTATGCTATGCCCGAGGGCAGCGCGTTTTTGATAAACGGAAACGAGTGCGAAGTGATGGGGCATGCGGACGTGCTGAAATTCGAGTATAAAAAAGAGATCTCGCGCATCGCCGTGGGAAGTAAATTCAAAATTTAAAAGGAGTTATCGTGCAGACGTTTAGGCTATTTTTGGCGCTTGCGGGTATCGTTGCAGTCGTCGCTTTGCTAATCATGAAAAAGGATACTAAAACCGTGCTTATCGGCGTGGGTTTGGTGCTGTGCGTACTTTGTCTAAAGCCGCTAGACGGGCTGGGCGCCTTTACCTCGTATATGACTAAGGCGGGGCTCATTAAGGCGATATGCGCCAGCATGGGTTTTGCCTTCGTGATGAAATTTACCGGCTGCGACCGCGCGCTCGTAAATTTACTCACTAGACCCCTCGGCAATATCGGATTTTTATTGATCCCTATCGTCGTGGCGCTTACATATTTTATCAATATCGCTATCCCCTCCGCTGCGGGCTGCTCGGCTGCGGTCGGCGCTACGCTGATCCCCGTGATGATGGCTGCAGGCGTTAAGCCTGAGATGGCGGGAGCTGCAGTATTTGCGGGCACTTTCGGCGGCGTTTTAAGCCCGGGCTCGGCGCACAACGTATTCGTAGCCGATATGGTAAAGGCGCACAACCCCTCCTATACGGTTCAAGACGTCATCGGGGTGCAGTTTTCCAGCGCGATTACCGCCTTGATCGTAGTTTTGATCGTAATTAGCATAACGGCGATAGTTTGCAAAGACTACACCAAGGGGGTTAATTATCTCGCACAAAAAGAGGGCGGCGTAAATTCCGTTGCGTCAAATTCCGCCGACGGTTCAAATTTAGACTCGCAGCCTCAAAAAATAAACGTCTTATACGCACTTATGCCGCTAGTACCTTTGGTGATTTTAATCATCGGTGGTACGTCCAAGCTCAACACGATCTCCTTTCTTAAATGGACCAAGATGGGCGTTGCCGAGGCGATGCTACTGGGCGCTATCCTCACCATCGTTATTACTCTGAGCAACCCTCAAAAGATCACGAAAGAATTTTTCAAGGGCATGGGTAGCGCGTATGCCGATATCATGGGTATCATCATCGCAGCGGGCGTCTTCGTCGCGGGTCTTAGCGCGTGCGGGGCGATCGATTTCGTAATCGAGTGGCTAAAGGGCGAGCAGGGCTACGTAAAATTCGGCGGCACCTTCGTTCCGTTTTTTATGGGCGTCGTAACAGGCTCGGGAGATGCGGCGGCGATGGCGTTTAACACCGCCGTGACCGTGCATGCGGACCAGCTAGGGTTTGCGCAAGATAAGCTCGGTATGGCGGTTGCGATAAGCGGCGCGCTAGGCAGGAGCGCATCGCCGATTGCAGGCGCTTGCATCGTTTGCGCGGGACTTGCGATGGTAAGCCCTATTCAGATCGCTAAAAGAACGGCTCTAGGTATGTTTCTATCCGTCTGCATCATCGCATTTTTCATTTTGTAAAGGACTTAATATGGATATCGTGCAGAGGTTTTTAAACTACACCAAGATCAACACCACCACAAATAGAGCCGCGGGCGCTGCGGGCATAATGCCCTCAAACCCCAAGGAGCTCGAGCTCGCAGGCCTCATAAAAGGCGAGCTAGAAGCCTTGGGCATAAAAAATATCAGCCTTAGCGAGAAGTCGATTTTAATCGCTAAAATTCCCTCAAATTTAGACGCGCCCGCTGCGAAAGTAGCGTTTTTTGCCCATCTTGATACCAGCGCCGAGCAGACGAATGATACCAAAGCTCAGATCGTAAGATACGAAGGCGGCGATATCTGCCTAAATAAAGAGCTAGAGATCTATCTTAAAGAGAGCGAAAATGAGGAGCTGCAGGATTACAAAGCAGACGAGATCATCGTAACGGACGGCACTAGCTTGTTAGGCGCCGACGATAAAGCGGCGATCGCCGCAATCGTAAATGCGCTGGAATTTTTCGTCCAAAATCCGCAGATAAAGCACGGCGAGATAATCGCTTGCTTCGTGCCGGACGAGGAGCAGGGCTTGCTAGGGGCAAAGGCGCTGGACGTAAGCGAGGTAGGCGCGGATTTTGGCTACTGCCTTGATTGCTGCGGCATCGGCGAGTTTATCTACGAGAATTGGAATGCAGGCGATTGCGTCGTTACCTTTAAAGGCCAGTCCGCTCATCCGATGAACGCCAAAGGCAAGCTCGTAAATTCCTTACTTTTGGCACATAAGTTTATCTCGCTGCTGCCCGCGGGCGAGGCGCCCGAATACACCGAGGGCAAGGAGGGCTATTTTTGGGTTAAGGAGCTTAGCGGCAACAGCGCAAAGACCGTCCTAAAGATCGACGTGAGGGAATTTGACGAGAAAAGATACGAGCAACGTATGGAATTTTTGCAAAAGACGGCGGACGGGCTTCGCGAGATCTGGGGCGATCGGATCGAAATTTCGCTAAACGACCGCTATAAAAACGTCTATAACTTTTTGAAAAACGACGACGCGCCAGCAATTCGCTTTGCGAAGCAGGCCTTTAAAAGCCTAAACATCGAGCCCAAGATCAAGCCTATGCGAGGCGGCTACGACGGCGCCGTCATCTCCGCAAAGGGGCTGCCGTGCCCGAACCTCTTCACCGGCGGGTACAATTTCCACTCGATCTACGAGTATCTGCCCGTAGGCTCTTTAAAAGCGGCGAGCGAAGTGGTTAAACAGATCATAACGCTAGCGGCGGCGCGAGCCTAGTTAGGGCGCTTTCTACTCCGCGCACAGATTTGATTTTAAATTTAACTCGTTCATTCCGCCACGAAATTTTACCCTGCATAGCGTAATTTTTGGCTCCGTGGCGACGGACGACACGGGCTACGACTACGACGCGGCTTTTAAGCGCTATCACTCGAGCGAGGAGATGGCGGAATTCCTGCTCGCGCTTTACGATAGCGACGCGTGCGTAGGCGCGGTGGATCGAGGTAGTTTCGAGTTTAGCTTGGGAACCCCGCGATTTGACTACGCGGGAGAACGCTAATTTTTACGCTTTTAGCGCGTTGCGACTAAACGGTGGCTTCTAGACTGCGTATAGTCTTATAAAATTTAAGCTGATTTGATGTACATTTCGCGCCGAACGTGGCTTTGAAATTTAACGCGTGAGCTATGGATTTGACTTGCGATGCGAGCTCAAGCACGCAATTTTCGGGCCCTATTTGCAAACTAGACGAAATTTTTGGCACGGTAAAAGTAAAATTTAGCCACACAACGCGGTAAAATTTAAAGAAATTTAAGGAGTGAAAATGGGTAAATCCGCTCTTGTACTAGGCGCTACGGGCGTCGTAGGCAGGGAGCTGGTGCGCGAGCTTTGCGAGAGCCCGGGTTACGATGAGGTAGAGGTATGGACGCGCCGCGAGATAGGCTTTTGCCACTCTAAGCTTCGCGCGCGGATCATTGATTTTGAGGGTATCTCGGATATCGTGCCGCA